>OGXN01001022.1_pt1 | contig 30401 bp, 29 predicted proteins | sample 1576281 | NCBI WGS metagenome assembly OGXN01 (sample SAMEA3541494, study PRJEB24748) | human gut metagenome | biome: human gut; feature: human-associated habitat; material: faeces | place: China | collected 2012
ATCTTGGTACCTGGTGTTTCTTTGATTGTTATGGTTCCTCTGACTTTGAGCTTATTAGGTCCTGTAGGTGTATGGGTTGGTAATGTGATTCAGACAATGTATACAGTATTGATGGACTTTAACGCAATTCTTGGTGGAGCAGTTATTGGTGGCTTATGGGGTGTATTCGTTATATTCGGGGCACATCGAGCATTATTACCAATTGGTTTAAATGATATCGCAGTGAGCGGAAAACAAAATCTATTAGCGTTTGCAGGAGCAGCTAACTTCTCACAAGGTGGTGCTGCTTTGGGTGTTATGTTAAAGACAAAGAGCCAGGATATGAAGGGTGTAGCAGCAGCTGCAACAATATCTGCCGCAGTTGTAGGTATTACAGAACCTGCGATTTATGGATGTAACCTTCGTTTGAAAAAACCTATGATTGCCGCAATCATCTGTGGTGCTATCGGTGGTGGCATTATGGGATTAGGCGGTGTTTATGGTGACGCCTTTGCTAATAATGGTGTGTTAACTATCTTCACATATGCAGCAGGTGGAATGACAAAATTTGCATTCTACATTATTGGATGTCTGGTTGCCTTCTTTGGAGCCGCTGCTTTAACATATGTGATGGGATTTGAAGATGTAGAAGAAAAAAAATCAACTGTAAAAGCAGTGACAAACAGTTATGAAGTAAAAGCACCTGTATTAGGTGAGGTTGTTCAAATGAGTGAAGTAAATGATGAAGCTTTTGCTTCAGAAGCATTAGGAAAAGGAATCGCTATTTATCCTGAAAAGGGTGAAGTTATTGCACCAGAAGATTGTACAGTTACTTTTGTTTATCCAACAAAACATGCGATTGGGCTGACATTTGATAATGGTGTAGAATTATTAATTCATATCGGTATCAATACAGTAGAATTAAATGGTAACTATTTTACACAGAATGTAGAAGCAGGAACACATGTGGAAAAAGGTACTTGCATTGTATCCTTTGATATTGATAAAATCAAAGCAGAAGGATATGATCCAACCGTCATGGTTATTGTAAGCAATACACCAGAATATGCGTCTGTAGAAGGTTTGAAAATATCAAATGCAAATGCAGATACATCAGTTATCGGTATTTCAATTTAATATAGAAAGGATGATATATATGAAAACAAAATTTCCTGAAAATTTTTTATGGGGCGCATCTTCATCCGCTTTCCAGATTGAAGGAGGATGGGATGAAGATGGAAAAGGAATGAGTGTTGCTGATTACAATTCATTCAAACGTTCTGATAAACAGGCTGATAGCAAAGTAGCAAGTGATTTTTATCATCACTACAAAGAAGATATCGCCTTGATGAAGGAACTTGGTATGAAAATTTATCGTTTCTCTTTATCATGGGCCAGAATCATCCCTGATGGTGATGGAAAAGTCAATCAAGCAGGAATAGATTTCTATCACAATGTCATTGATTGCCTTTTAGAAAATGGAATTCAGCCATTTGTGACATTATATCACTTTGATTTGCCTTATGCGCTGGTTGAAAAATACAATGGATGGGAAAATAGAGAATGCGTCAATGCTTTTGAAAGATATGCAAAAGTATGTTTTAAAGAATATGGGGATAAAGTAAAATACTGGCAGGTTATTAACGAACAAAATCTAATGATTCGTGTAGATGAACGTATGAATATCAATGAACCAGATCCTTGGAAAGCTGATAAAATACGTGCACAAATGGATTACCATATGTTTTTGGCTCATGCCCTTGCAACAAAGGCATGCCATGAAATAATTAAAGATGGAAAGATTGGGCCAGCTGTTTCATCTACTTGTACATATCCATTAACAAATAAACCTGAAGATGTATGGGCAGCGAAAATGAATGATGCCATGAAAACAGTATATTGTCTAGATATGCATTTCTATGGGAAATATCCAGGATACTATATGCGTTATCTAAAAGAACGAGATATTGTACCAGTAATGTTAGATGGTGATGAAGAAATATTAAAATATGGAAAGCCAGATTATATCGCTTTGAATTATTACCGTACCTTGTGTGCAAGTTATCTACCAGCAGATGAAGCACACCCTATTGGAAGTCGTGTGTTCAGAGGAAATGAAGTGGATTTTGATCAATATGGATATTGCAGAGATGAAAAAAATGAGCATCTGACAGCTAGTGAATATGGAGCCAATATAGATCCTATGGGATTACGTATTGTATTAAATGATTACTATGCAAGATATCATGTACCATTGATTATTACGGAAAACGGATTAGGTACACCAGATGTTGTAAGCGAAGATGGTAAAGTGCATGATGATTATCGAATTGATTACATTGCTCAGCACTTAAAAGCATGCCATTTGGCAATGGAAGATGGTGTAGAGTTGATGGGATATTCTCCATGGTCATTTATGGATTTATTAAGTTCTCATCAGGGATTTAGAAAACGTTATGGATTTGTATATGTCAATCGTGAAGATATGGACATGAAAGATTTAAAACGTATTAAAAAAGACAGTTATTACTGGTATCAAGATGTAATAAAAACAAATGGGGAAAATATATAATTTATAAAGCATAACAAAGTGTTTATTCAGATAAAATAAACACATAAAGAAAGGATTAGGTTGATATGATCGTAAAAAAAGTATTGAATAACTCTCTGATTTTCGCTTTAGATGATCAGGGTAAAGAAGTAATTCTGATGGGAAAAGGGATTGGTTATCATTTATCAACTGGAAGTGTTATTGAAAAACAAGATATAGAAAAAGTATTTATATTGAAAGAAGAAAATATCGCAAAAAATATCATACAGCTTGCGGCAAGTACAGATGAGGTTTATTTTGATATCACAAAACAAATTATAGACCATGCGATTGAAATGTATCATATGCAGCTTTCCGATTATATCTACCTTGCCTTAACAGATCATATTTCTTATGCAGTACAACGGGCAAAAGAGGGAATTCAGCTAGATAGTTATTGCCCAAATGAAATCAAAAAATTTAATCCAAATGAATTTGAAATAGGAAAATTCGCATTAAAACTAGTGAATGAAAAATTTCATATACAATTATCTGATGATGAAGCAGCAACAATTGCATTGCATTTTGTGAACGCCCAGCCCAATGATCCTTATAAGGAGCAACGGGAGTTAATCAGTAAAGTAGTTAATAACATACTAAATATTATACAATATCATTTTAGTATCATTTATGATAAGGAAAGTATTGATTATATACGTGCAGTCACACATCTGCAACTATTTGTGCAGCGTTTGATAAAGAAAGAAATGCTGCCGGATGAGAAAAATGAGTTTTTGTATCGCCATATCATGATGACTTGTCAGGCAGAAAGTGAATGTGTGAAAAAAATAAACATTTATATTAAGAAAAAATTCCATACAGATATCACCAATCAGGAAGAAATGTATCTGGTTTTACATATCCATCGTCTGATTGATAATATTGATCGTAAAATGGGAGCTGTTGCATGCGCATAAGGATGAATCAGCATATACTTTTTTATATCATTGTTACTTTATTCTGGTTTGCACAATATGTTTATATTCCATTTCAGTCGACTTATTTGATATCTATCGGTACTATCAGCAGCATGGTAGGCATTATTATTGGCGCATATGGGATAACACAGATGTTACTGCGTCTACCTGTTGGAATTTATGCAGATTGCATTGGAAAACATAAAGTATTGATTATCGTTGGAGCGTTATTATCAGGACTTGCTTCTATTGTACGTGTGTATTGTTGTGATGGAACAGGTTTTCTGATCGCTAATCTTTTATCCGGAGTAGCAAGTGCAACATGGATATCCTTTATGGTTTATTATACAGGACAATATTCTAATAACCAACAACAAATGGCAACCAGTAAAGTGATTATGTTTAATAATCTGGGAATGTTATTAGGATTTATCACTAGTACATTATGTTATTCCATCATGGGGATGAAGTATCTGTGTTTATCAAGTGTATTAGCAGGTATTTTTGCTTGTATATTAGCCTTGTTTTTAAAAGAACCAAAAAAGACAAAAGAGCATTTATCTATAAAGTCACTATGCTGTGTTTGTATGAATAAACGATTAATTATATTTTCCTTTGTTGCATTAATTCAACAAGGGATTCAATTAACTACCACGATGTCTTTTACCAATCAGATTATGAGAGATTGTGGCGCAAGCAACACCATTGTTGGTTTATCCTCTATCATCTACATGATTTCAGCAGTAGGCTTTGCTGGATTAGCATCCACAAAATGGATTGAACAAAAAGGACCAAAAGTTTGGATACCATTAGTATTATCCATCATCGCTGTATATTGTGTATCAGTCGCTTTCACGCACTATATTCCATGTTTACTATTTCTGCAGATATTGCCTGGAATGTCAACCGGATTGTTATTGACTTATGCTACTTCAGAAGCTATGAAAGATATACCACCAGAGAAGAAATCTACTGCAATGGGATTTTTTCAAGCTGTTTATGCAATTGGAATGACAACCTTTCCAATATTTACGGGAAGTGTTGTTTCATCACATGGAATGGCTGCTGGATATATATTATTGGCTATTATTGCATTTTTCTCAAGTATATTAATGGGAATATATTATAAGAAAAATCAAATGCATTTAAAACAAATGAATTTACAAATGGATTAAATGATGACTAATTTCATATTTTCGATATCTTATGAAATTAGTCTTTTTTTATAAATATCAAAAGTGTAAATATTTTATATAGAAAAATAAATTTGTTCACTGGTAATGAAAAAACGCATTTTTATGAATTTTTTTAAACTTACATCTTTTTTATTACATGAATTGGAAAGGATATATTGAAAAAAATCAGTGAATGTCTTATAATTTAGAAGGTATGTTTATATACGAAAAGGAGATAAAATTATGACAATTTCATCATTACAAAAAGCTAGATATGAGTATACACCAAAACTTCCAGGAATGCTGAGAAACGGTATTTCAGAAATTTGTGTAAATGAAGGTGAAGAAACTCAGAGTGTAGCTGATCAAGAAAAGATTAAAGCTCTTTTCCCTAACACTTATGGTAAAAAGGAAATTACTTTTGCAAAAGGACAAAACACTTCAGAAGCTAAAAAACAAGTTGTCGGCGTAATCCTTTCTGGTGGACAGGCACCTGGTGGACACAATGTTATTTGTGGTCTATATGATGCTTTGAAAGCAACAAATGCAGAAAATGAACTTTTAGGTTTCAAAAATGGTCCAAGCGGATTAATCGAAGATGATTTCTTGACATTTGATGATGACTATATTAACCAATATAGAAACACTGGTGGATTTGACATCATTGGTTCAGGTAGAACAAAATTAGAAACTAACGAACAGTTTGCAATTGCTGCAGAAGTTTGTAAAAAACACGGAATCACTGCAATCGTGATTATCGGTGGAGATGATTCAAATACAAATGCCGCTGTATTAGCTGAATATTTTGCAGCTAACAATACTGGTGTTCAGGTAATCGGATGTCCAAAAACAATCGATGGTGACTTGAAAAACGAAGATATCGAATGTTCATTTGGATTCGATACTGCAACAAAAACTTATAGTGAAATGATCGGTAACATTGAAAGAGATGCTAACTCTGCTAAAAAATACTGGCACTTCATCAAAGTTATGGGACGTTCTGCATCACACGTTGCATTAGAATGTGCTCTTGAAACTCAGCCAAACATTTGCTTGGTATCTGAAGAAGTTGCTGAGAAAAAGATGTCTTTATCTCAGATTGCTGATTACATCGCTGATTCAGTAGAAAAAAGAGCTGCTAAAGGCATGAACTTTGGTGTTGCAATTATTCCTGAAGGTGTTGTTGAATTCGTTCCTGAATTCTCTACATTGATTTCTGAAATCAATGAATTGTTAGCAGGTAGCAAAGCAGCAGACTTCAATGCTCTTCCAACTTGGAAAGAAAAATATGAATTCATTGAAAAAGGATTATCAAAAGAATCTATGAGCGTATTTGCTATTCTTCCAGAAGGAATCCAGCAGCAGTTATTCTTAGAAAGAGATCCACACGGTAACGTTCAGGTATCTTTGATTGAATCAGAAAAATTATTCTCTGCTTTAGTAAAAGACAAATTAGAAGAAAGAAGAAAAGCTGGTACATATAACGGTAAATTCAATGCATTACACCACTTCTTAGGTTATGAAGGAAGATGTGCATTCCCATCTAACTTTGATTCAGACTATTGCTATTCTTTAGGATACAACGCATTTATGTTGATCCAATACGGATATACTGGTTACTTATCAAAAGTTTCTAACCTTTCTAAACCAGCAAACGAATGGGTTGCAGGTGGTATGCCAATCACAAAGATGATGAACATCGAAAGAAGACATGGAGAAGACAAACCAGTTATCAAGAAAGCACTTGTTGAACTTGATGGCAAACCATTCAAATTCTTTGAAGCAAACAGAGAAGAATGGGCTGTTGAAACTTGTTATGTATATCCAGGAGCTATCCAGTACTATGGACCAGCTGAAGTTTGTGATATCACTACAAAAACACTTGCACTTGAACAAGAATAAATCAATAATGAAACTGCTTAGGATTGCCTTAGCAGTTTTTTCTAAATCATGTCAAAGAGGAGAAAAATTATGAGCAACTTGGATCGTTTTATAAAGGCGCAGGAAAATGATTACGAAACGGCATTAAACGAAATTGAAAATGGTCATAAACAAAGTCATTGGATCTGGTATATTTTTCCACAACTGCAAGGTTTAGGATTCAGCTCAATGTCACAATTTTATGGAATCAAAGATGAAGAAGAAGCTATAGATTATATGAATCATCCAGTATTGCGTGAACGCCTTTTAGAAATCTCACAAGCATTATTATCACTAGATTGTAATGATCCTGTGCGTGTAATGGGGTATCCGGATAACTTGAAATTGCAATCTTCCATGACTTTGTTTTCAATCGTTAGTAAGGAGCCTGTGTTTCAAAAAGTTTTAGATAAATTTTATGATGGTCAAGAAGATCAATCAACATTAGAAAAATTGAAAAAATAAAGCAAAATATATAAAATATTTTGATGAAATCGTATAGAAATGAAATTGAAATGTAAAATCAAAAATCTTTTAACTAAATTATGCGAAAAAGCATGACTTTTTGCGTATAATGAGATAAAATTTATATTGGTAACAGTGATCATATTTAGGGATATCACGATAACTGGAGGAATAATATGTATAACGAAAATGATGAAATGTATGAAGTAGAAGATTTTGATGAAGATATCAAACGCAGACAGGAACTGATTGAGGAAGCAAAAAGTATTCCTACTGATGCGAAATGGAATGATGTGTTTCGTCAAATATCTGACCTAAAGAAAAAATGGAAACGGATTCAATATTGGGAATCTGATTATGAAGATCAGCTGGCAGAAGAATTTGACAGCTATATTGATGTGTTCTATCAGAAACGTAGAGAAGGCTATGAAAGCAATAAGGCAATCAAACAGGAATTGATTGACAGAGCAAATGAAATTTTGAAATCTGATAACTTAAATCAGGCTACAGAAGAAATGAATGAGTTAATGGCACAATGGTCAGCCATGTCGGGCTGTACATTGGTGGAAAACAGATGATGCATTGTGGGAAGCATTCAATGCTGCACGCCAGAAATTCTTCGATAAGAAACATGACTATTGGGAAAATTTACAGAGTAAGTTTGACAATGCAAAACAGGTGAAAAAAGAATTGATAGAAGAAGCGAAAACGCTTGTTGATTCTGAAGATTTTGCGAAAACCAGTGCTAAATTCAGAGAATTGATGGATAAGTGGAAAGCAGTTGGAAGTGCTGGTAAACAGCATGAAAACAAACTATGGGATGAGTTCAACGAAGTAAGACAGAAATTCTATGATAGAAGAAATGCTTACTATGAAGAACTGCATGGTAAACAGGATGAAAACTACAATGCCAAAAAAACATTGAGTGATCAGGCAAAAGAGATTGCGGACAAAAAAGAATATACAAGAGAAAACACTGCCGCAATGAAAAAGCTGGGTGCTGACTGGAAAACAATCGGAAACTGTGGAAAAGACAAAGAAGATGAAATCTGGAAAGAATTCCGTTCAATCATGGATGCATACTTTGAAGGATTAAAAGAATGGAATGAACAAAAACACCAGCAGTGGAAACAAAAGATGATTGATGCACGTAATCGTAAACAAGATATGATTCAGAATCAAAGACGTCAGATCAAACGTTTACAGAATGATATCGTTGGTTTGATTGGAGAACGTGCAATCAAAGAAACAGAAGAAGAAATCGCTGAAAAAGAAGAATTCATCAAAGAATTAGAAGCAGATCTGGAAGATATCGAAAAAACACTTGCTGAAGATAAATAGAATAGAAAAAGACGTACGAATATAACCGTGCGTCTTATTTTTTGATATACATATCATATTTCTTTAATAAATCCTCATTTAACAAAATTTCCAGGGAAATGCCATGCATGTCATCTTCCCTCGATAAAATGTGTCCCTTGCGTATTAATTCAGCCATACATTTTGATTGATCATATGGCAACAGCATATGTACCTTCATCTCATTAGGATAAAGCATTTGGTGGATCTTTTGATATAATTCATCAAAGCCAATACCTTCTTTAGCACTCATATAGATATCATTGCCTGAAACCTGGGGATAACGAAAATCACATTGATCACATTTGTTATAAACAGTAATCATAGGTATATGGGATGCACCGATTTCTTGCAGTGTTTCTTGCGTGATTTCCATCTGTTTCATGTGTTGAGAAGAACTGGCATCCACAATCTGTAGTAACAGGGAAGCATATTTTACTTCTTCAAGAGTAGAGTGAAAGGCTTTGATCAGACTATGTGGCAGTTCACTAACAAATCCAACGGTATCGCTTAATAAGAATTCATCACCATCTTTGGTTTTTATCTGACGAATAGATGTATCCAATGTCGCAAACAACATATCTTTTTCTAATACTTTCTTTTCTTCTTTACCAGCGCATTGATCAAGCATACGATTGAGGATTGTTGACTTTCCGGCATTGGTGTACCCTACCAGAGAAACAAGTGGTAAATCCGATTTTTGGCGTGCTTTTCGCTGGGTCATACGTTCTAATTCTACTTTTTTTAATTCACGATTGACTTCTGATATTCTGGATTTGATTCTTCTTCGATCTAATTCCAGCTGCTTTTCACCAGCACCTTTATTTTTACCACTACCGCTTTGTCTGCCTAACTGTGTATTGGCACCAATCAAGCGAGGTAACAACTTCGATAAACTGGCTTGTTCCACCTGTAAGCGGGCTACTCTGGATTCTGCACGTTTTTCAAATATCGCTAAGATAAGTTCTGTACGATCCATCACAGGTACTTGAAAATATTCCTCTAAATTTCTTATCTGCAGAGGTGTTAAATCATGATCAAATACAACATGTGCGATCTCTTTATCGATTAAATAATCACGTATTTCTTCACATTTGCCTTTTCCAATATATGTACGAAAGTTGATTTCTCTTAATGTTTGTATAAACTCCTGTTGGATATCCATATCACAAGCTTTGATCAGTTCTACAAACTCCTGCTGTTCTTCTTCCATTAATTCTTTATCTGCAAATACAATCACAACATTTTCCATAAAATTCTCCTTTACTACTTAGGATGTGCATACTCATTTATGATATCACAGATATGATAAAATAAATATTATTTTCTATTTAAAACGATATAATCTCTATCATTATCAAATTATCTCAAACTTTTGAAAAATATAAACTTAAAATTAGGTATTAAAGAGAAAAATTCTCTATTTATTATAAATTTCTATGGATGTTTTAAGAAAAAAAGCATATAATGAAGCTATAACGAAGAAACAAGGAGGTAATTTCATGCTGATATCGATATCTTTAGAAAATTTTAAATCTTTTCATAAACTCACGACTTTTAATATGATAGCATCCAATAAATTAAGGAATAATAAAGAACGGATAGGATACAAAAATGGTATTTCCATTTTAAAATCAGCTGTTATTTATGGTGCAAATGCATCTGGAAAATCTAATCTTGTTGAAGCATTTCGCTTTATCAGGGAATGTGTTCTTTCAACTGATGGAATACCTGTGAAATCAAGATATTTATATTGTAAAAATAGAAAAGATAATGAAAACAAGATTACTACAGTAGAAGTAAGATTAAGTGTAAATGATAGATGTTATGCTTACGGCTTTGATGTATTACTGAAGGATCAGATGATAGAAAATGAGTGGATTATGGAATTCACTGATGCGATAGAACCTAAAATTTTATTCAAAAGGGAAAAAAAGCATTTTGAACTAGATAAATCATTACAACTTGATGATATGGATATGGCGAAATTCAATGTTTACGCTGATGATCTTGCGGAAAATACATCTGTATTATTTTTATCTGAAATGAATAGAAATAAAAGAATCACATCTGATTCCAAGTTATCTTTTTTCAAAGATATCTATGGGTGGTTTTTAAATGATTTGAATATATTTTTGCCAGAAACGCCTGTTACTAATTTTGAATATTATTATGATGTAGAATCACTTGACATTGTTAAAAAAATTATTAGAACCTTTGATACAGGAATTAGTGATATTATAATCAAAAAAATAACACTTGATGAATTAAAAAGTAAATTGAATAAGAATGTCTATGAAAATATTATGGAAACAATTCAATACCGAATGATTAAAGAAAATCATAAAGATTTTAAATTGTCTATGCGTTCAAAAGATGAGTTTTTTAATTTTTTCATTCACGATAATGAAGAAGAACCAGAAATCACGACTTTATCTTTCAAACACGGAAGTTCTACATGTAATTTTGATTTTGATGAAGAATCGGATGGTACGAGAAGAATATTTGATTTACTGGATGTTTTATTAACAAAAAATAAGAATAGTGTTTATGTTATTGATGAAATGGAAAGAAGTCTTCATCCGGCACTTACAAAAAGATTTATCGTTTTATTAAATGAGTTTCATAAAAAGAATGATATCCAATTAATTTTTACAACACACGAAGCAACTATTATGTCACAGGAGTTGTTTAGAAGGGATCAAATATGGTTTGTCGCAAGAGATAAGGATAATAATTCTAATCTTTATCCTTTAGATCGTTTTAATGAACGCTATGATAAGAAAATCAACAAGGCTTATCTCGAAGGTCGTTATGGTGCAATACCGGTTTTTACAGATTTCAACATAGGAGAATTAGGCTAATGCCTTCTAATATTGCTAGTATTATTGAAAAAATCCAAAAGGAAAAACTTCCTTTTGATATTTAGCTTTTTGTGAAATATAAAAGTCGCAGCTTCATAATGTATCTTAGCTGCGACTTTTATTTATATTTTAGGAAAGTTTAAGTAAGAGATTTTTTTATTCTACTGGTTTTACATGGATTCTTCCACGATATTCAGTTTCTGCAAAGTATAGGTTCTCTGCAATTCTTGCTTCTGGATTTAATTTAACATCCTTCAGCATTAATTCTTTAAATTTTTCATAACCAGCCATATCAATTAAATGACCACCATGCAGATAACGTGGTTCACCTTTTAAGACTTCTTTAGAGAAATCCTGCCAGTTGTGAATGATTGCGATTACGACTTCTTCTGTTAGGAAGTCCGCAAATGTTTTACCCATACGAGGGTATTGTTTACCAGTTCTACCACCAATCAGGATACGATAGAAAGGTTTAGCACTACGCTGCATAGCACCTGTTGGACATACTAATGTACATTCACCACAGCCTACACAACAGCAGGCATCTTTATCAATACGACCATTGACAAGGCTTAATACACGTGTTGCGTGTGATTCACATGCTTTGACACAGCTTCCACAACCGATACACAGATCAGGATGATAAACTGGTTTTGTTAAACCAACGATACCAAAGTCATTAAAGTGACCTTTTGCACAGTCATTTGGGCATCCAGCAACAGCTACTTTAATGTGGTAGTGGCTAGGGAATACTTCTTTTTCAATCTTTTTTGCCATTTCCTGAGTATTGATATTGGCTTTGATACAGTGAATACCACCAATACATGCCATAATATTACGAGCACCAATGGTAGGATATCCAGCAGATGTATCCATATCAACATTACACATTTCTACTTCTACTTCATCTAAATAATCTTTTAATTCAGCATTTACTTTATCAATATTTTCATATTTGATACCAGGAATTTCAAAGCACTGACGAGAACCGAAATGGAATGTGCCATCGCCATAGTCCTGTGCCAGATGTTGCACAAAGCTTAAATATTTTGCTTCAATCAGACCACCTGGTACACGCATCTGCAGCATGAATTCGCCTTTTACTTTAGATTGACGGAAACAGTTGGTACGTAATTTACCAACATTCATATCTTGTGACATATTGTTACCCTCCTAATCCATCAATGTCTTTGCTTTGGTGTAAGGGAAGACAGGACCTTCCAGACATACATAGGTTTCATTGATTTTACAATGACCACATTTACCTAAAGCGCAAGACATTTTACGTTCAAATGATACATAGATATTTTCTTCTTTCACACCCTGATTCATACATTCTTTAGCAGTTGTACTCATCATGATTGGAGGTCCAACGATAATCACTGCATAGTCATTATCATTCCATTCTTTGATTGGAATATCTTTTACGAAATTCATCGCAAAGCCCTGTTTGAAGCCTTCTTTTTCGCCACGATCAAGTGTCCATGTGGTATGGAAATGATCAGCACTTTCAAATGCTTCTAAATCTTTTGTGAATAATACATGTTCAGCATCTCTAAATCCTGCAATCGCATAAACATCTTTGCATTCTTCAGGATGGCTTAAGTAATGGTGCAGGGTACTTCTAACAGGAGATACACCCGTACCACCTGCGATGACAATAATGTGTTTTCCTTTGAATTCATCTAATGGGAAACCTTTTCCATATGGGCCACGGATAAATAAATCATCACCTGGCTGTAAATCAAAAATCACATTGGTCAGTTTTCCAACACGACGGATGGTAAAGCAGACACAGTGATCATCAAAACTTGATACAGAAATTGGAGCTTCTCCGATTTTTGGCAAAGACAGCTGGAAGAACTGCCCATGCTGGATTGATGGATGATCATATTCTACAACGAATGTGGATTCCATATCCGTTTCTTTTATGATATCTAAAATTTTATGCTTCTCTGGCAGCCATGGGTTCATCATTTCTTTTCCTCCTTGATCTTTTCAACTTCATCATATAAGCGGTTGACGATATGTGAGAAAGAAATATTGTTTGGACATACATCATCACAACGACCACAACCTACACACATATGATCTTCTGTGTTGAAACGTTTTTTGAAATCATATACTTTATGCAAGGTTTTAAAACGCATACGATCTGCATAAGCATCACGGAAAGCATGACCACCATTGACGGTTGTGAAATCATCATTCATACAGCCAGTCCAAGTACGTCTGCGTTCTCCACTCTTGCCATTTTCTGTATATGGTGTATCAACGGTATTGAAGCATGAGCATGTAATACATACGGAGTTACATGCACCACATCCGATACAGCGGCTGTTATATTCTTTCCACATATCCAGCTGATAGATTTGTGGCAGCATATCTTCTGTGATCTCAGGTACACGGATTTCACTTTTATTCTTTTCTACGAATTCTGGTTTGAAATCAACTGCTGGTTTTTGTAAGAAGCTTTCCTTGAATAAGTCAGTCTTACATTCTACCAATACTTTATTTTCTTCTGGCAGAAAACGCATAGCCAGATCATAGTCATCTGTTTTATTTGTATGCATAGAGCAGCATGCACAGGATTCCCATCCTTCACCGCATTCTAATAATACAAAATGAACTTTATCACGCATTCTCTTATAATAAGGATCCTGCGTAGTTCCATTTTCTAAAAAGACTTTGTCCAGACGTTTGATACCGTGAATATCGCAGCTTCTGGCGAAGATCAATAAATCTTTATCAAAAATCTGACTTTCCAGATATCCATACTCTGTATAGTGAAACAGCGTCTGGTTGACTGGATAAAATACTTCCTTAGGGGAATAAACACTACGTTCTTTTAATTCAATTTCTTCTGCGCTGCGGATTTCTTCATAACGAATCATATCCGTATTGCAATATCTGCCTACATTATGTAGACGCTTAGGCGCATAAATCTTGTAGTGCAGTCGGAGTGAATCAAAAATCTGATTCAGTTCCTGGTAAGATACTTCATATGACATTCCTTTGTCCTCCTTCTAAAACATAACGTTACTCAATGAAGTGTATTGTTCAATTGTGCAATTTATGCTATTTACAACCAATCTTATTGTAAACCCTCACAAATTGAAAATAAACTGATTTCTAACCATATAAGAAATCATAATAAGACCATAAAGTTCCCTAATGTATTTTATTAATATGGAAAAAGAAAAGAAGATGTAAGAAATAGCAATGAATAAAGGATTGTAAAATAATTTTGTAAGAAAATACTGTTTGTATAGATATGTGTCTTGTCACCTGTTAGGATATGTGATATACTGATGCAGATACTTTTACAAAAAAGTATGGGAAAAGGAGTAGAAAGGTGTCTGTAAAAAGATACTTAGATCAAAGGTATATGAATAAACAGGAAGAAATTAGACAATTAAAACAGGAAAAAGACGCGGTGCTTCTGGCACATTATTATGTGGATGAAGAAGTACAGAAAATCGCAGATTATGTAGGAGATTCTTTCTATTTAAGTAAGATTGCTTCAAGCTTAAACAATCGTACACTGGTATTTTGCGGTGTATCCTTTATGGGAGAAAGCGGAAAACTGCTGAGTCCGGAAAAAACGGTATTGATGCCAGATGCCAGTGCAGATTGTCCTATGGCACATATGGTCAGTAAAGCAGAAATAGATGAGGCAAGAAGTAAATATGATGATTTAGCTGTTGTATGTTATATCAACTCAACAGCAGAAGTTAAAACATGGGCAGATGTATGTGTAACATCGGCTAATGCAGTGAAAATCGTAAGAAATCTGCCAAATAAAAATATTTTATTCATACCGGATAAAAACTTAGGCCGTTATGTTAAACAACAGGTGCCTGAAAAAAATGTAATGCTTGTTAAAGGATATTGTCCAATTCATGAATTTATCAAACCAGAAGAAATCAAAGCATTAAAACAGAAATATCCAAAAGCACTTGTATTGGCACATCCGGAATGTAATGCACAGGTATTAGAGATGGCTGATTATATTGGATCTACCTCTGGTATTTTAAGTAAAGCAAAAGAAAGTGACGCAAATGCGTTTATCATTGCTACAGAAGTAGGTGTACGTTATGAACTGCAGGTACAAAACCCTGATAAACAGTTCTATTTTCCAGAAACATTACCTGTATGTACAGATATGAAAAAGATTACATTAGATAAAATTATAGAAGTATTAAAAACAGGAGAAAATGCGGCGGATGTCGTAAAAGCACATGTAGAACCAGCGAAAGCAACTCTAACAAGAATGCTGGAACTGGCAAAATAAACATATGCCTGAAAGGAGAATCAATGATGCAAGGGGATTTATACTACGATGTTGTCATCGCAGGCTGTGGTGTTGCCGGTATGTATACGGCATTAAATTTAGGACATGATAAAAAGATTTTAATGATATGTAAAGAGGATTTAGAAAGTTGTGATTCCATGCTGGCACAGGGTGGTATTTGTGTACAACGAGATGAAGATGATTATGATGAATATTTTGAAGATACAATGCGTGCTGGACATTATGAAAACAATAAGGAAAGCGTTGATTTGATGATTCGAAACAGTCGAGATATCATCAATCATCTGATGCGTTTGGGTGTAGAATTTGAAAAAGATGAAAACGGGGAACTTCGCTATACTAGAGAAGGCGGACATGGAAAACCAAGAATCTGTTTTCATGAAGATGTCACTGGAAAAGAAATTACCACAGTGTTACAGCATAAGGTAAAAGCAATGCCAAATGTAACCATCATGGAGCATACCTGTATGTGCGATATTATAGAAGAAGATGGAAAATGTGTCGGGATGATTGCTAAGAACAAAGATGGAGAAACCTTACACATTCATGCATTATATACCGTAATGGCAACCGGTGGTATTGGTGGCTTGTATGAACATTCTACCAATTATCCTTCCCTGACTGGGGATGCGCTGGATATTTGTAGAAAACATGGGATTCAGCTGGATCATTTAGATTATGTACAAATTCATCCAACCTCTTTATTTACACGAAAAAAAGGCAGAAGCTTTTTGATCAGTGAATCCGCAAGAGGTGATGGGGCAGTATTATTAAATGGGAAACATGAGCGCTTTGTGGATGAATTATTACCAAGAGATAAAGTAACACAGGCGATTTTAAAAGAAATGGAAAAAGAAGGCAGTGAACATGTATGGCTGGATTTTGCGGCGGTACCAAAAGCTACTATTTTATCACATTTTCCTAATATATATAAAACCTGTTTAGAAGAAGGTTATGATATCACAAAACAACCGATTCCGGTTGTTCCTGCCCAGCATTATTTCATGGGAGGCGTACATGTGGATCATCATTCAGAAACGACCATGCCTTGTTTATATGCAATTGGAGAAACCAGCTGTAATGGGGTACATGGGAAAAATCGGCTTGCCAGCAACAGTTTGCTGGAAAGCTTAGTATTTGCGAAAGAAGCGGCTGAAAATATGATGCGTGCCGAGAAAGAGAGATAAGAAAATGAATACAATAACAATGCAGCTTGTTGCTGATCAATATATCCGTATGGCTCTACAAGAAGATATTCATAGTGAAGATGTCACAACGAATGCAGTTATGCCAGAATATAAGCTTGGAGAAGTTAATTTGATTTGTAAAGAAGATGGTGTGATTGCCGGTCTTGATATTTTTGCACGTGTATTTACATTATTGGATCCTGCCACTGAAATTACATTCTTTGTAAAGGATGGAGATCAGGTAAAAAATCAGGATTTATTGGCAGTTGTCAAAGGGGATATTCGCGTATTGTTAAGTGGAGAGCGTACTGCATTAAACTATCTTCAAAGAATGAGCGGTATCGCAACATACACAAGAAGTGTAGCAGCCTTATTAGAAGGTAGTCATACACGTCTTGTGGATACCAGAAAAACAACACCTTGTATGCGTATCTTTGAAAAATATGCCGTAAAAGTTGGTGGAGGTGGAAATCACCGTTATAACTTATCTGATGGTGTATTGTTGAAGGATAATCATATTGATGCTGCTGGTGGTGTTAAAGAAGCAGTACTTGCCGCAAAAGCTTATGCACCTTTTGTACGTAAAATAGAAGTAGAAACAGAAAATCTGGATATGGTAAAAGAGGCAGTAGAAGCAGGTGCTGATATTATCATGCTGGATAATATGACACCAGATCAGATGCGTGAAGCGATTGCATATATTGATGGTCGTGCAGAAACAGAATGTTCTGGCAATATCACGAAAGAAAATATCGCATTGATCAAAGAACTGGGTGTGACGTATGTATCCAGTGGTGCTTTAACACACTCTGCGCCAATTTTGGATATCAGTTTAAAACACCTGAAAGTGATGGATTAATCGTGTTGTTTCACAAACAGGAAAGGAGTAAGTCACAGGTATGAAAACAGTCATGACAGGATCACAAAGACGTAAAAAGATTCTAGAACTGATGCGTGATGCCAAAGAACCATTATCTGGTGGTGCACTGGGAAAAGAAACCGGTGTCAGTCGTCAGGTGGTTGTACAGGATATCGCATTACTTCGTACACAGGGCTATCCAATTGTCGCAACTGCTCGTGGGTATATCATCAATGAAAGCTATAAAGCGATTCGTTTATTCAAAGTACACCACAGCAATGAACAGATTGAAGATGAATTGAATATCATCATTGATTTAGGCGGCAGTGTACAGGATGTCATGGTAAATCATCGTGCCTATGGGAAAATGAGCGCTCCTTTACAAATCAAAAGCAGAAGGGATATCCAGACCCTTTTAAATAATTTAAAAACAGGGAAATCCACTGCCTTATTAAATTTGACATCCGGATATCACTTTCATCATGTGGCAGCTGATACCGTGGAGATTTTAGATGAAATCGAAGAATCTTTAAAAAATAATGGATTTCTTGTGGATTTTCTTCCATATGAAAGAGAAGACGATATTCAAGAGGGATAGAATAAATGACAGTACAGATGTACTGTTTTCTTTTTGTATAAAGAAGCACTTGATATATATGACAGATTTGTTATTATTAAGTTACAAGAGGTGAGGGAGATATGAAAAATCAGTATATTGAATTTAAAATCAAGAAAAAGTATCTATGTATCAGTATCATTCTACTTATGTTGCTTTGTGGAATCGGTGGATATTATATTTGGTGCAGCTATCATCCTATTGTAGATATTCAGGTTGTGGATGGAGGAAGAGGTAAAGATTTGAAAGTCCAGACGATTTCGGTGGTGGTCGCTCCAAGAACACGTATGATGCCATCTTTTGTGGAATTAAATGAACGTAAGCTTTGGATACAATATGATCATATGAATGAATATTTTTTGAATAATTATAAAGCTGGGGATATTAAATTACATGTAGAGTTGAAAGATCATAAAGCAATTTTGAAGTATACGGGAAACGCCACAAATTTAGAAGGTCAGGAAGAAAAAATTGATACAGAAATTGTTTGTGATTATGCATTAGACGCAAATATCAGTTGATGAAAAAAAAGGTAGAAGTCCTATTATGAAAGACTTCTACCTTTTGCGTTTTACGATAATATTTTTACTTTGTTGGACACAATGTTTGTTTGATGGCAGGGATATGTGCTAAACGAAGTGCACAGAAACATCCTACCGCGATACTGCATGTATCAGATATCATAAATGGAATGGCTCCCATTGCAATAACTGAGAACATGTTTTTTGCTGCTCCCATGTAGAAATTTAAAATGCCGTACATGTAGATACATCCAATGGTGTATATGATGAATAAACCAATCATACAAATAATAAAATTCGCAAGGAATGATGTTGTATGAAGTTTATTGCGCATAATGGAAATAAAACTTGCGGCAATTGGAAAGCTTAACAGGAATCCGAAAGATGGCTGTAATACATAAGCGATACCTCCACCATTTGCAAACACAGGAAATCCTAATAATCCCATTAAGAAGAATAATCCATAAGATACCCATATATATTTTGGCTTTAACAACATACCTGCGATAATCACAACCATCGTTTGTAATGTAAGTGGAATAATACCAGCAGGAATAACGATTTTACTTCCAATCACAAATAATATCGTGAAAAACGCACAAAGTGTCAATTCTTTTGTTTTCATTTTCTTTACCTCCGTAATAACGGTTTCCAGTATACCGCTTATTACTTTGAATGTCAAACAATAATTTTACTTATTTTTCCTGATCTTATCGAATAATAGAATATTTATGTTAATATAGAGGTAGAAACATAACAAGGAGGGATTGTTATGAAAAAGCTAACAATAGGCATCATGACAGTGGTATTATTCATCATAAGTGGTTGCAGTCAAAAAACGCAAGAAAATAATCTAGGCCCCATAGAATTAAATGAACAGGGAGAATTAATTTCTCAATTACTTAATGATAATAACTCCTATCCTATTTTTCTATCTTATGACCTTAAAGAGGATTGTAAAGGTGCGAAGGTTGAATTGTGGGAATGGAAAGATCATCGATATGAATCAGTTTATGCACACTATGGACAGGTGAAAAAAGGTGAAGGAAATATCCTTGTGGACTTAAAGATTGATCCTGTGTCTATGAAAGCAGTCTTACAAGATGAATATGGAACATCTACATCATCCACATATCCTGATGAACCAGTTAAAATTAAAGATGATCAAGAAAGTTATAGCAGAGGAATGGTTAGTTTAAGTGAAAAGACAAGCTTTCAGATAGATGAAGAAATACCCGTATTGATTATACAAACCAAAAAGGTTACAGATGGAACAAGTACGATGGGATTATCTTTAGATGCATATAAAGAACCTGAAAAATACATTACAAAAGATATGTTGAATCTTTATGCAATCACAGTGAAATTTCAAAGTGAAGCATTATAAAGCAAAAGAAAAATGTCAATAAATCTAGTGTTTACTGGAAGTATTGGCATTTTTTTATTGATGGGAATTTTGTTGTTGGTTCTTTTTACATTTTGTATAAGGCAATCCATTATTTTCAACATGCACATTTATACCACGACGAATGGGGGTTAATAGAAATCCTGTAATTATCCCCAGCAAAAATACGTTACAAAGCTTTAATGTTTCTTTTTTCATATGAACTCCTTTCATTATATTCATTATACGCTGTATTTACTTGAAAAGATAGAACAGGAATCAACGTTTATACTTAATGAATCGATAAATCAAGATGATACTTCTTGCGGCTTCAACAGATAAAATTAAAATAAAGATTTGAGAAAGTCCTTTTTGTATACCACGTGTGAACATTTTAAAGGTAATAGAAATTAAATAAAGAATGAATGCATAAACAAAATAGTTATGTGTTTGATGCTGTGTTTTTGTTAGTGCTTTTTCTATTTGTGTCATATAAATTGGAAAGTGAATAAGCTCTCCAATAAAAAACAAGATGCACATACCATAAAGGGGGGCAGTTGCACTGCCAATATTATTTGCCAGGCTTTCAAATAAAGATGGATTGCACAAAAGCAAAATATTGATAATGAATACGATAAAGATATGTCCAAGTGTACGGATATTACGATATGTAAATACATAATATGTCTTTTTTAAAGCTTTTTCAGACATCCAGTTGACGGGACGATAATAATTAACCGGAAACAAAAATATAAAGGTAAAGTAAATGATCAGAAATGGTGTATATATTATTTTCTGTGATAAAGACAGCTTTTCAACATTACGTGGCTTTTCTTTTTCAGTTGCTTGGATGTCTTCAGATTTTGGCTTACATTGGATATTTTCTGGTTGAATTGCATCATAGTCTGCTTGTGTATATGGCTGCCATGTACCATTTTTTAAGCGTTCTACACGAAATGCGATATCTTCATACGCCAGTCTTTGAAGTAATAAATGCAGGTAATCGATATTGAAATACATTTCATCTGAAAAGACATGGATATACTCGTTTTTTAATATAGCTGTTCTTACTTTTGCTTTATCAAAACCAAATTCTTCCATTACATCCTCTGCTAACAATAGATTACCAGAATTAAGAATAATCAAACGTTCTTTTATCGCACTGTGATCTTCAAATGCATCGGCATTATATTCATAACACTCAAATTCTACCATGTCATCTTTTGCGTTAAGGTAAAGATGATGCGCAAATAAAAAGCGACAAGCAAGGCAAGTGAAAAAGATACAGGGAACAGTGCAGGATATAGAAAATGTGAGTATTATATATTCCCTTGAAAGCATCATTTCCGTACAAATCAAAAGCATAAAAAAGAAACAAAATAATAATTTAAAGGCATTAAGGTTGAAACTTTTGATTTGCCAAATACTTTTTTCAATGCGATGGGATATGTGCAATCTATAAAGTAGAAAGCTTGGAATACATATCATAATCGAAAAACATGCAATATCCATGATATCAAAATCAAAATTTCGAGAAGCTGCTGCTGTATATGTCGAAGCAAGAAATCCTGGAATCATGGTAAGAAGAAGTAAGCCGACATGGTGACAACGTTCTATCAGATATAAACGCTTATGCCAATAAGAGAGATAATGACGAAGCATAATTATGATAGAAATAATCGTTGAGATAAAGCATAAGATATACAGGAATAAGGTTGTGATATAAAATGTTTCCTGATACATGATATTATATTTTATCGTATCGATAAACCAGGAAAAGCTGGTAACGACAAAGAAAAGTGATACACTTGTGAAAAGCAAGCTTAATAAAAACATCAAAGCGATAAATTTTTCGTTTTTTGCGATTTCAATATGATTTCTGACATATTGGATTTGTGATTGCATAAAATATTTCCTCCATATTTTTTCAATTATTATATCATAGATAGTTATAGAAATCGATTTCATTTACATCTCAAGTTCATAAATTTGAAAAAAGTGAACGTTTTTTATAAAATTTGTTTATCAAAGTATTTACTTTTGAATATCAAAGTATTATAATCGATTTGAATTTCAAAGTAAAAAACTGGAAATTCGGACAACGACAGTTAAAAAACAACATATAAAAAAGCTATAAAGTTTTTTTTACAAAGTAATCTAGTAATTAAAACTAAAAGTATTGACATTGGAAACAAGAAGTGTTAATCTAGTATTCGTTACTAGCAAAGTACAGGAGGAACAAATATGTTTGAAAAAGTAAAAGAAGTATTAGTGGAAGCTATTAATGTAGATGAAGATGTAATTACAATGGAAGCAAATTTAAAGGATGATTTAGGTATCGATTCTTTGGCTGCTGTTGAATTGTCATTAGAACTGGAAACAGAATTTGATGTACGCATCGAAGATGATGAATTAGCTAAATTAGTTACAGTCGCAGATATCGTGAAATTATTAGAAAGCAAACAATAAGAGCCAAGATATCTTGGCTTTTTTAAAATTGTGGAGGTACACATATGAATACGAAAGAGATTCAGGAATTAATTGCGGTATTTGAAAATTCAAATTTATCCCGTATGGAAATAGAAGCAAGTGATATTAAATTAAAAATGGAAAAACCGGTTGGTGATGTGCAGATTGTTTCAACACCTGTATCACAGCCGAAAACAATAGAAGTTAATGAAGAAAAAACAGAAACCAAAAAAGAAGGATATTGGGTAAAGGCACCAATCGTAGGAACCTTTTATCAATCACGTGCCAAAGGCAGTACACCGTTTGTGGAAATCGGCCAGCAGGTGAAAAAAGGTGATGTACTTTGCATTATTGAAGCGATGAAGGTCATGAATGAAATCCATGCGCCAATGGATGGTGTGATTGCGGAGATTCTGGTAACAGATGATTCCATGGTGGAATTTGATCAGGAGCTGATGCGCATTGTGGAAGGTGTAAAATGAAGCGAATATTGATTGCCAATCGTGGAGAAATCGCTGTTCGTATTATTCGTACCTGTAAAGAAATGGGTATTGAAACGGTCGCAGTGTATTCCTCTGCGGATAAAGAGGCATTACATGTTCAGCTTGCGGATTATGCAGTCTGTATTGGTGGTGCCAAAAGCACAGACAGTTATCTGAATATGAAAAATATTTTAAGTGCTGCCTGTATGACTGGATGTGATGGCATTCACCCAGGTTTTGGGTTTTTAAGTGAAAATGCCAAGTTTGCCCGTCTGGTTATGCAGTGTGGGATGACTTTTATTGGTCCTAATCCTGATGTAATAGAAGCGATGGGTGATAAAAATCATGCTCGTCAAAAAATGATGGATGCAGGTATTCCTGTGATCATGGGAAGTAAAGATTTAATTGAAACAGCACAGGAGGCACTGGAAACGGCGAATAAGATCGGTTATCCAGTATTGATCAAAGCCGCAAATGGCGGTGGTGGACGAGGCATGCGAGTAGCATATAAAGAATCAGAAGTAAAGGATGCCTATGAAACCGCAAGAAGTGAAGCACGTGTTTGTTTTGGTGATGATGGCGTGTATATGGAAAAATACATTCTGGAACCTAAACATGTGGAAGTTCAGCTGATGGCAGATAAGTTTGGCAATGTGTGTCACTTATTTGAACGTGACTGCTCCTGTCAGCGACGCAATCAGAAATTGTTAGAAGAAGCACCATGTCATACACTGAAACAGGAAACAAGAGAAAAAATGCTGGCAGATGCCGTGCGTGCTTGTAAAGTTGTCGGATATGACAGTGTTGGAACGATAGAATTTTTATTGGATGCGCAAAACAATTATTATTTTATGGAAATGAATACGCGTATTCAGGTAGAACATACCATCAGTGAAATGATTACTGGTATCGACTTGATCAAACAACAGATCAAGATAGCAGAAGGTATGAAATTATCATATCGTCAGGAAGATATCAAATGTTTGGGACATGCGATGGAATGTCGTATCAATGCGGAAAATATCAAAATGAATTTTGCGCCAAGTCCTGGTAAAATCAGTTTTATTAATTTCCCTGGTGGAAGAAATGTGCGTATTGACACAGCTGTATATTGTGGCTATGAGATTTCACCATATTATGATTCTATGATTTTAAAACTGATTACTTTTGGGGATAATCGTTTGGAATGTATCAAAAAAATGCGTGTAGCGTTGGAAGAACTGATCATTGAGGGTGTAGAAACCAACATTGAATTTCAATACTTACTGCTGCATCATCCAACATTTGTATCAGGTAAATATGATACCGGGTTTATGGAAACCTTTATTAAGGAGTTGAGCGAGGATGGAACAATTATTTAAAACAAGAAAAGATCGGTTGAATTTATTCAAAAGCAGAAAACAATCCCTGCATAAAGATCCGATTGATATACCAGACAATCTGTTCCACAGCTGTCCCAACTGTAAGGAAACTTCTTTGTTTGAGGATTTGATGCATAATGACTATGTATGTCCTCACTGTGGTTTTCCAATCAAGATTACAGCACATGAGCGTATTCGTCAGATTGTAGATGATGGAAGCTTTGAGGAATTTAATAAAGGGATGCATTTAAAACAGGTACCTGATTTTCCCGGATATGAAGATAAATTAGAACGCCTGCAGAAAACAACCGGTTTAAAAGAAGCGGTAGTCACAGGTGTTGGAAAAATCTATGGTCAGCGTTGTGTTCTTGGTATCATGGATTCTAATTTCTTTATGGGCAGTATGGGAAGCATCGTTGGAGAAAAGGTAACATGTGCGATTGAATATGCGACGAGTAATCGTTTACCTTTGATCTTATTTACCACCAGTGGTGGTGCTAGAATGCAAGAGGGAATATCATCCCTTGTGCAAATGGCAAAAACCAGTGCCGCTTTAAAGAAACACAGTGATGCTGGCTTATTATATATATCCTATTTAACGCATCCAACGACCGGTGGTGTATCCGCATCCTTTGCGATGTTAGGAGATATCATTTTGTCAGAACCTAAATGTCTAATTGGTTTTGCGGGTAAACGTGTAATTGCATCCACTGTAAAAGAAGAATTGCCAGATGATTTTCAAAAGGCAGAGTTTGTATTGGAGAAAGGTTTTATCGATAAAATCGTAGAGCGTAAAGATGCGAAAAAAGTATTGTATCAGATATTGAAGATGCATGAAAGGAGTGCTTATGCAGGTAAGAGAAAGTGAAGCTAGAATCGCTGCATTAGAAGCGCGGTTTGCTTCTTTGGGTGAACAGGATCTGTTTGAAAAAGAAGCGATACAAAAAGAAATCACACAAATCAGAGAACAGGCATATGCATCCTTAAGTGCCTGGGATATCGTATATTTAGCACGTCATCCAAAACGCCCGAAAGCAAGTGATTATGTAGAAAAACTGTTTGATGATTTTATTGAACTACATGGAGATCGTGCTTTTGGAGATGATGGTGCCTGTGTGGCAGGACTTGCGAATTTTCATGGCATACCTGTGACATTGATTACACAAAGTAAAGGTAAGACCTTAGAAGAAAATATGAAAAAGAACTTCGGTATGCTTCATCCAGAAGGATATCGTAAAGCACTTCGCCTGGTAAAACAGGCTGAAAAATTTCACCGTCCCATCATTACGATGGTAGATACTTCTGGTGCATATCCTGGAAAAGGTGCAGAAGAACGTGGACAGGCAGAAGCCATTGCTCAGTGTTTGGAAGTTTTTTCAGGCTTGCGTACACCTGTGATTGCCATTGTATTAAGTGAAGGTGGCAGTGGTGGTGCGCTGGCATTCAGCGTTGCGGATAAAATCCTGATGTTAGAAAATGCGATATATTCCGTATTATCACCAGAAGGCTTTGCCTCAATTTTATGGAAGGATGAAAAACGTGCAGAAGAAGCAGCGGAAGTCATGGAGCTTACTGCGGCTGATTTAAAACGAAAAGGAATTATTGATACCATCATCAAAGAACCACTTGGTGGAGCACATCAAAACTTTGATCTGGTATGTGATCATTTAGATAAAGAATTATATCGGGAATTGTTGCAGCTAAACATGTTAAGTGGGGATACCCTGGTAGAAAAACGCTATGCGAAATTCAGAAAGATGGGACTTGCGTATGAAAACATGTAGAATCAAAGGCTTTGGATATGCCAAGGCAAAACGCAAAGTTACCAATGATGATATTGCACAGGTTGTGGATACCAATGATGAATGGATATCTTCCCGTACTGGTATCAAAAGCCGATATATCAGTGAAGAAGAAAATACCAGTGATTTAGCAGTTCGTGCAGCACGTATGGCAATAGATCATAGCGCTGTAGCGTATAAGGATATTGATTTGATTATTGTTGCTACGTTTACACCCGATTATACAACACCTTCCACGGCTTGTATGGTTCAGCAAAAATTAGGCATGAATGAACAAAAAGTCATGGCATTTGATATCAATGTGGCATGCAGTGGTTTTCTTTATGCCTTAGAAGTTGCCCACAGCCTGTTAGCATGTGATATGGCACATTCTGCACTTGTGATTGGTGCGGAAGTCATATCAAAACAATTAGACTGGGAAGATCGTGGAACCTGTATCATCTTCGCGGATGGGGCAGGAGCTGCTGTTGTAAAACAAGAGCCATGTGATAATCGTATGCTTCATTTTGCTTCTAGCAAAGGGGATCATGAAGGCATTATTCATGCAGATGCCCCATTACCAAGAGCATTATTTTCTAAACAGGTGTATACACCGACACTGGTACGTATGAATGGCAGTGAAACTTTCCGCTTTGCTGTTAACGCTATGAAAGAAGCAATCGAAGATGTATTATCACAAGCAAATGTATCATTGGATGAAATCGATTGGATCGTGCCACATCAGGCAAATCTTAGAATAATCAACAATGTGTGCAGACGTATGCATATCAATATGGAGAAAGTATATATCAATATCGCGGAAACTGGGAATACCAGTGCCGCAAGTATTCCTTTGGCATTAGGCGAAATGCAGGAAAAAGGCCTGTTAAAGGAAGGCATGAAAATCGTTCTAACAGGATTTGGCGCAGGATTTTGCTGGGCTGGAGCCTATATAGAACTGTAAGGAGAAAAGCATTATGATGATCAATGAACTCTTAAATATCAAATACCCAATCTTCCAGGGAGCGATGGCAAATATCGCAACTCCACAATTTGCGGCATGTGTATCCAATAGTGGTGGACTTGGTATTATCGCAACCGGTGCAATGGATGCCACTACAACTAGAGAAGCCATTCGTACCTGTAAAGCATTAACTAATAAACCTTTCGGTGTCAATGTGATGTTGATGAATCCGGATACAGAAAATATTATGAAAGTGATCTGTGAAGAAAAAGTGGCAGTTGTGACGACAGGAGCAGGAAATCCCGGTCCTTATATTGAAGCATTAAAGGCCAGTGGTACAAAAATCTTTCCTGTAGTGGCAAGTGTGGCACTCGCAAGACGTTTGGAAAAAGCCGGCGTCGATGGAATCATCGCTGAAGGTGGCGAAAGTGGTGGGCATGTTGGAGAAACAACAACCATGTCTTTGGTACCACAAGTTGTAGAGGCAGTTAATATCCCAGTTATCGCAGCTGGTGGAATTGCCAGTGGAAAACAGATGAATGCTGCTTTATCCTTAGGTGCTGTCGGGGTACAGATTGGTACGATCCTGTTGGCATCTCATGAATGTCCAATTCATGAAAATTATAAAAAAGCCGTATTAAAGGCAAAAGATATGGATAGTGTGGTAACTGGTAGAAGTGCGGGAACACCTGTTCGTATCTTAAAGAATCAGATGGCATTACAGTATCTGAAGCTGGAAGCAGCAAATGCCCCAAAAGAAGAAATGGAAAAATTAACCCTTGGCGGACTTCGCCGTGCTGTATTTGAAGGTGATATGAAGCATGGTTCTGTAATGATGGGACAGGTTGCTGGTATGGTACATGAAATCTTAAGCATACAGGAAATATTAGAAAAACTTGTTAAAGAAAGTCAAGAAGAAATAAAAACACTAGAGGAAAAAGTGAAAGGCCTTGTCTATGAGAAATAAAAGTTTAGATACATTAGAAATACCACTCATACAAGGTGGCATGGGCGTAGGAATTTCCTTATCCAAACTTGCTGGCGCAGTCATGAGAGAAGGTGGCATGGGAGTTATCTCAGCTGCTCATCCAGGATATCGCAAGCCGGATTTCTGGCAAAACAGTAAAGCATGCAATGTGGAGGCCATCATAGAAGAAGTAAAAAAAGCCAAAGTATTGTCAAAAGGAAAAGGCCTTTGCGCTGTAAATGTCATGGTCGCATCTCGTGATTATGAAACTTATGTCAAAGCATGTGTAGAGGCAGGTGCGGATGCTATTATATCCGGAGCAGGATTACCATTACATCTGCCTGAAATCGTTAAAGATGCAGATATTTTGTTAGCCCCAATCGTCAGTAGTGGAAAAGCAGCTTCCCTGATTTTAAGAAGCTGGAAACGCCACAGTAACCGTATTCCTGATTTTATCGTAATTGAAGGAGCACTTGCGGGAGGGCACTTAGGCTTTAAAAAAGAAGAAGTATTGAATTAATCATATGCTTCTTTAGATGATATCTTAAAAGATGTATTAGCACTGCTTCCACCATATGAAGAAGAGGCCGCAAGAAAGATTCCTGTATTTGTTGCTGGGGGTATCTATACAAAAGAAGATATCAAACATTATCAAAGCATGGGCGCTTATGGGGTACAGATGGGAACCCGTTTTATCGCCACGACAGAATGTGATGCAGATGAGCGTTATAAACAGATGTTTGTGAATGCGAAAAAAGAAGATATCGCCATTGTGAAAAGTCCTGCTGGACTGCCTGGACGTGCCATTATGACACCTTTTATGAAGGAGCATGAAAACAAGCGTGCAATACCAACCCATTGTATTGGCTGTATGCTGCCTTGTAAAATTGATTCCACACCATATTGTATTAGTGAAGCATTGATACATGCTGTAAAAGGTGAAGTGGAAGAAGGTCTAGTGTTTGCAGGAGCAAATGCATATCGTATTGATAAAATCGTAACGGTACATGAATTGATTCACGAATTATTTGGTGAATAGAAAGGATTTATACGTATGAAAACAGCATTTTTATTTGCCGGACAGGGTGCACAAACACCCGGAATGGGAAAAGATATATATGAAGCAGATCCACTTGCGAAAGCAGTATTTGACAGTGTGGAATTAGATGTGGATATCAAAGATCTATGCTTTCAGGGTCCTAAAGAAAAACTGGATGATACCCAATATGCACAGCCGGCTATTTTTGTGACAAGCATGGCACTTGCCAAGGTATTACATGAATATGGCATACAGGCAGATGTTGTGGCTGGATTAAGTCTTGGAGAATATGCGGCATTATGTTATGCTAAGGCATTTTCTATTTCTGATGGCGCAAAAATCGTAAGAGAGCGTGGAAAAATCATGGCCAATGCTTTACCAGCAGGAACCAGCTCTATGTATGCGATTTTAATGTTAGATGAAGTTTCTATATTAGAAGCATGTGAAGAAGTGAAATCTATTGGTGTTTGTGAGATTGCCAATTACAACTGTCCGGGACAAATTGTAATCACAGGTGAAAAAGCAGCAGTGGATAAAGCTAAAGATCTATGCATAGAAAAAGGTGCACGCCGTGCAGTCCCACTTGCGGTATCTGGAGCATTTCATTCCTCCTTATTAAATGATGCAGCCATTAAACTACATGATGTTTTATCAAACTATGATCTAAAGAAACCAAGTATTCCAGTATATCACAATATCAGTGGAAACATCGAGGATCAGCCTTTGATTGATATCTTAAGCAAACAGATTGCACACTCTGTCTATTTTGAACAGACGATTGCCAATATGCTGGGTGATGGGGTAGATACTTTTATTGAAGTAGGACCTGGAAAAACAATCAGTGGTTTTGTGAAAAAGTGCTGTAAAGGACATGATGTAAAAATCTTACATGTAGAAGATATGACCACATTAAAAGAATGTGTAGAAGCATTGAAAGGATAAATGTATGGAAAGAAAAACAGCTTTTATATCCGGTGCATCCAGAGGAATCGGAGAATGTATCGCAAAAACACTGTCAAAAGAATATGATGTGATCATCAATTATTCCAACAGTGAAGAAAGTGCAAATAACGTATTGGCACAACTTGATCCAAGCGGTCATCATAAAGCAATCAAATGTAATGTTGCCAAAGGCGAAGAAGTAGAAGCGATGATGAAAGAAATCATTGATACTTATGGACATATTG
>OGXN01001034.1_pt1 | contig 30065 bp, 31 predicted proteins | sample 1576281 | NCBI WGS metagenome assembly OGXN01 (sample SAMEA3541494, study PRJEB24748) | human gut metagenome | biome: human gut; feature: human-associated habitat; material: faeces | place: China | collected 2012
TCTTTCTCGAAAGTTACCGTTGTTAATTTGATGCAACCTTTAAAAGCAGATTACAATCTTGTAAAATTGAATTTAAGAAATGAAGAAGTGGTATCTTATCTGTTGGAAAGCATAGCCATGTGGATGGATGAATTTCATATTGATGGTTTACGTTTAGATGCTGCGGATTGTATCGATCAGGATTTCTTTCGCCGCTTAAAACAGTTCTGTAAAGAAAAAGCTCCTGATTTCTGGTTGATGGGAGAAATCATTCATGGTGATTATAATCGCTGGGCAAATGATGAAATGTTGGACAGTGTGACAAATTATGAGTGCTACAAAGGATTATATTCTTCCCATAATGAGAAAAATTACTTTGAAATCGCATATTCCTTGAATCGTCAGTTTGGAAATGGTGGAATCTATCGTAATCTGAATCTGTATAATTTCGTAGACAATCATGATGTAAACCGTCTAGCAAGTACTCTGAAAGATTCAAATGACTTAAAAAATGTTTATACTATGTTATATACCATGCCAGGTATTCCAAGTATTTATTATGGCAGTGAATGGGCAGTAAAGGGCACAAAGCATGATGGCAGTGATGCCGATATCCGCCCTTGCCTTCCTTTAGAAGATCCTTCTTATGATGAAGAACTATGTGAACATATTGCCATGTTGGGAAAGATATATGGAGAACTTTCTGCGTTACGCTATGGTGCTTATGAACAACTGGTTGTACGCAATGAGCAATTTGCATTTATGCGAAAGGATGAAAAAACACATGTGGTTGTGGCATTTAATGTCAGTGATGATACCTTCACGATGGAGCTTCCATGTGCGGCATTTGCATATAAAGACATGTGTAAAGATGTAGTCTATCTGGCAAAAGATAATCATATCGAATTGGATATGGAGCCAAAATCTGCATATATCCTGATTCCATGCGCAGATAATGAAAAAGGCGTAGTGAAGAAGATGCCTAAAAAAATTATAAAAGAAGAAGCACCTGAACAGGAAGTCATGCCATTACCAGAAACCAAAGAAGAACAGGCAATAGTACTGCCTGTGATCGATATGCCAATTACACCTGGTGTCTATGAACATTTTAAAGGTAAACATTATACTGTGCTTTATGTCGCAAAACATAGTGAAACCTTAGAATCTTATGTTGTTTATCGACAATTATATGGTAATGGTGAAGTATGGATTCGCCCACTTGATATGTTCTTGAAAGATGTAGAAGTGGATGGTAAAATCGTACCGCGTTTCAAATACATTGGAAAATAAATTATAAAAAAATGGAACTACAGTGTAACAACTGCCTGTTCCATTTTTTCTTTCATCTCTTTAGATAAGGATTCTATATCATCACTTTCAAGTGGCAATGCCTCCATGATATCTTCTACTAATCGCTTAGGATACAACTGTTTTTGTTGAAGGACACATTGTGCCAGCAATTCATGGCAGCTGTCTTTCACAAAATCTTTGACTTCATGACGAGCACATGGAAAACCTTCCAGTAAATGATCAAAGAAATGCCAGCATTTTTGAAATAATGACGCACGCTGTGCTTTTGTTTTACACATGGTCGCAAGTGTATGATGACCACATGCTCCATCTTCCATTTGATCTTGAATATCATCAACGATCTGTAAAGCAAAGCCAAAATCAACACAGAACTGAAACTGTTCCTTTGACATCTCTCCATTAATCAAATAACCATCCGCAATTACAGATGTACCACCTTTATCAACTGAGATATCATATATTCTTGACAGATCTAAATGCTCACTTTGTTGAACCGATGCAATCTGTGCATTTTGTATCATATACAAACCTTCATATACATTGGAAAATGTGACTCTTGGAAAGTGTGCTTCTATCATTTGCACAAGTTTATCAATCTTCATACGCAAAGGCTGTTGGCTTGGTTCATGATTACCATGCAGACGCTCGCTAAACCATTGATTAAACTGTCTTTTTTCTTCCTTACTGCATGTTGTATCATCCAATAGATTATCTGAATAAGGATACAACATACTATACGCAAACATGGCTTCATGATATACAAGTGGCATTTGAAACAATAACTCCAACATCCAGATAATCCAAATATTTCGCAAAGCCTGAAAAATATCTTCATCTTTTAATGTTTCATCAAATGCCCGTGCATCTTTCACAAACTGCTCGCTTAACACTTGAAAACTTTCTGCTTCTTCTTCCTTCATCCATGATAAATCAAATATCGCATTCTTTTTTTGAAGCTTATCAAGTATCTGTGATCGATCACATTTCTTTAGCGTATTCACAAAGCGCATGTTTTTCATACGCTCTGTATATTTTGCTTTAGGAAATAGGATATCCTTTTGTGAAGTATTCTCAAACTCTTGTTTACATCTTTCTATCGCCGCATCTTTCATTATGTTTACCTAAAATGTACCTTGATGTCACCTAAGTGGCAATCAATTTCTAAACGATTGGCATTGCCATGCTTTTCTTTGATCTTACTCTTAAATTCATAGTTTTGATCTTGTATCAGCGTATCGCCTAATTTGTTTTCTATATCAAAATCAAACGTGTTCTTATTACCAGTAATTTCCATTTTGATATCCCCTAGTTTGTTTTCTACGGAAGTTTCTCCTTCATATACCCCAAACATTTTGATATCTCCACAATCATTGTTTACATCTGTCTGTTTACTGTGAATATCCTGTAATGTGATATCTCCCATATTCGCTTCAATATCCAACTTTCTAAAATTCAAATCATTGATATTGATATCCCCTAGTTTATTATCCACTTCTAGATTGTATACTGCATCTTTTCTCAAAGTGATTTCCATACGTGCATTTTTCACATTATGATGGATACCCGGACGCCTGATTTTTATTTCTTTTTCATTCCCATCAAGTTTTGTTGTGACTTCACTTTCTTTGATGTTGTAAAACTTAATCTTTGATTCATTGCCTTCTTTGATTCTGATATCGCCTAAATCCATCTCAATACTTAGCTGTGTATCTTTATTTAATGGCATTTCCCATGTATTACGACTATTATCTGTATATTCATTTTCTTCCAACACATTAATGCCTAAAGAGCCTTCAAATGGCCACCAGCTTGTATTATCTTTCCCAATATGCAGTGTTTGGATATCTCCACCCATCGCAAGTCCTGCGCCTAACAATACAGAACCAATGATGACACAGATTATCGCAATCGTTATAATTATTTTTGTTTTATTCTTTTTCATAGGAATTTTCTCCTTTCAGTTTTGTGTATAAACGTGTAATAAAGCCAGTAAATGCAGGAATCATCATGCGCACCAGCTTGATACATCCCATCATCAATAATAAGCCTATTCCAATGCTCATGAAACCTGCGCCTGCATTCAACAAAGCGTTTCCTGATTCTCCAATGAAAAAGAAAGAATGAATCAATAATGGTATGCCTCCTAAAAGACAAGCCATAAAGCCAGCTATAGCTGCCAGCGCAAATGCAATCATCAAACAGAAAAATACTAATACAAATGCAAACAGCAATAATACTAGTGGCAAGGCAATAGGCAATGCACAAATGCCAAGACAGATTGTCACAATTTTCTTTAAATTTGAAGCGTTCGCTTGTACATGTGACTTATTTTCTGTTGTATTAAAATCTCTTGTGGCGCTGTTTGCTTTTATGGTTGCCGCAAATTTTGAAGGTGAACCTAATTCTTGTAAAACGGAAGAAAGATTTTCTTCTCCGGCCTCATCGAAATACTCACTGACATAATCAATTGCATCTTCTATATCTTCTTCATTTAATCCATTTAACTTTCGTCTTAAAATCCTGATATATGTTTCCTTATCCATTTTCTCCATCATCCTTACCTCCCTGTAATATTCCATCAATCTTTGTGGAAAAATCATCCCACTCTATCACATACTCTTCATACTTCATTTTTCCATCTTCTGTTAATTGATAATATCTGCGATTTCTACCCATATATTCTTTATCATAAGTACACAGATATCCATCTTTGGTAAGCCTTCTTAATACCGGATATAATGTAGATTCACTGACGTTCACAATTTCTTTGACTTCCTGTGTGAGTTTATATCCATATGTATCTTCTTTATGCAGGATTGCCAAAACACAGGCATCCAACAATGCTGATCCTAATTGAAATATCATTGTATCACCTTTCTTCAACAATATTATACGACGTATAATATTATAAATCAACTGTATATTATAAGAAAGATACCGTTTTACCCATCCCGTACGAAAAAAAGGACAATTCTTAATGAATTGTCCTATAATTTATTAAATGGTGACGCGTACGGGATTCGAACCCGTGAGTGCATGCGTGAAAGGCATGTGAGTTAACCGTTTCTCCAACGCGCCATCTATATGAAACTTGCTTACCAGCGCAAGTGCTATAATATAATAGCATAGGAATTTAAAGTTGGCAAGTCTTTTTTTTGTTTTTTTGTATTTTTTTGTTTTTTCATCATATATGGCACATATGCATTTGAATAAAATGATATTTAAAATACTGTACGTAGACTTATTTTTTTCGTATAATAACGGATGGAAAGTGATAAGGTGAAATACATATGAAGCGAATACTATTATTAACAACCGGCGGTACGATTGCTTCTTCTCAAAGTGAAGAAGGGTTGGTGCCATCCTTAACAAGTGAAGAAATCCTTTCTTACCTTGGGTGGCATGATGAGGCAATCCATATTGATTGTGAGGACTTATTACGCTTAGACAGCAGTAATATGCAGCCTGAGGAATGGGTAATCATAGCCAGAAGGATTGCACAGGTATATCAGGACTATGATGGCATTGTGTTGAGTCATGGTACAGATACGATGGCATATACAGCCAGTGCATTGTCATTCATGTTAAGAAATCTTCCCATACCGTTGATGATTACAGGTTCACAGCTACCTTTAATTCATCCATTAAGTGATGGTGTAGATAATATCCGTACAGCATTTCAGGCAGTTCAACAGAACATTCAAGGTGTTTATATCTGTTTTGATCGTAAAATCATGCTAGCAACACGTGCAGTAAAAGTGCGCACGATGAACTTTGATGCCTTTGAAAGTGTGAATATAGAGCCTGCAGGAATCGTGGATGCTAGAGGTCTGCATTTTCGAGAAGATTTGTTAATTCACGTAGATGGTGCTTTCAAGCTAGAAGATCAATTATGTACAGATGTTTTTTTAATCAAACTGACACCAGGAATGAATCCAGGTATCTTTGATGCATTAACACATATGCAATTTAAAGGAATTGTCATTGAGGCATTTGGTGCCGGCGGTATCAATTTTATCCGTCGTGATCTAATCAGCAAGTTAGAAGAAATCGTTCAAAAAGGTATCAGTGTTGTTGTGTGCTCCCAGTGTTTATATGAAAATAGTGATTTTTCAATTTATCAAACTGGTCAGAAAGTATTAAAAAAAGGCGTGATCCAAGGCTATGATATGACCAGTGAAGCGGCTTTAACAAAACTTATGTGGGCACTTGGCAAAACCCAGAATCCATATGAAGTAAAGAAATTATTTGAAACAAGTTTTGTTCATGAAATTACATTGAAATAATGTGATTTTTTCTTTATACAATCTTAACAGTATGGACACAAGAAACTACACTGTTTTTATATGAATCGTATTATCATATAACTGTAAAGAAGGTGGTCATAATGTTGAAAGTATTGATGACTTTGATGGGAATCATCCTTGTGATATTGATAATATGGATCGTAGTAAAAATGATGTTATCTGTATCTAAAACAAATGATCATAGCAGTAAAATGATGTGAGCGATATGCCAAGGTTTAAGGCATATCGTTTTTCTTGACACAATTCTTTACAAAAAAATGTATAAAGAAAGAGGGAATCCGATATGATAAACTGGATAATTAATATATTAGGTATCGGTATGGCGGCAGGCTGTTTCTATCTGGCATACAAATTGGTGATATCATCCTTGTCAACTAAGACAAGTCATATGCGTTAAGATGATTTTGTTCAAAAATCTTTGGTTTTTTGATGTTTTTTTATATGGAAAAGCATAAAAAATTGTATATTTCATGGAATATTGTTTGGTTTTTACATTTGATTTCGATATTTGTATCATCTAGTATTGAAAAACAGATAATTTGGTATTTAATCATTTGACAAGCCATACCCACAATGATAAAATAAAACTGGTGATATTAATGAAAAATGATACGACACTCACGGCGTTCCATTGTCCAAGATGGAAAGAACTGCCCGATATGGATCTTTATATGGATCAAGTCGTGACACTGTTAAATACATACTTAAAAGACTTCTGTCTGGAACAGCAGGGCAAAGCAATCACTTCTACCATGATTAACAATTATGTGAAGCATGGAATCGTAACACCACCGGTAAAAAAACGATATAATCGTAAGCATTTGGCTTATCTGATTGTTGTTTGTATATTGAAAACAGTATTCCGTATGGATGAAATCAGTGATTTGATACGGGTACAAATGGATATGTATCCACAGGACCAGGCATATGATTATTTCTGTGCAGAACTGGAATGCTGCTTATATAGTATTTGTACACATAAGCGCGTAAAGCATATTCCAAGTGATGATGAAGGCAGTCCTATTGTGGATTTGATCAGAAATACGATACAGGCTGTAGCATATACAGCATATGTGAGAGATGCGGTGAGAAATTATGAGCGAGATACTGACACTGGAAAAGACGATTGATTTAGGTTTTCAGCTACAAAAAGATTCTTTGGATTTTCTAAAATATGTAGAAAATCAAACAAAAGGTGGCGTACATTTGATAAGTCATTCTATCTTTGATTCTTCTAATCGTGAGAAATTAGCGATGATTACGAAGCATATGGAAGCATATCTGGAAGAACTGATTTGTTTTTGTGGTGGATGCGGTACCTATGGTGTAGAGTGTTTTGATCTATATGATGCATATAAATTCTTATTTGATATGTATGATGAACATGCAAAACAAAAGTTTTATCAGGCTATCTGTGATGCGGATCAGGAATTTCTGCAGAGGTTTCATAAGATTTATTATAAAGTCAGTGCAAAGACTTCAGAATTAAAGCGTAAACAAAAAGAAAATGCGTAAGATATGATAAAAAAGTGAAGAACATGAATATTACACGTTCTTCACTTTTTCTATGCATCCACAAAACGATAACCCACGCCAACTTCTGTCAGAATATAACGGGGATGGGCAGTATCTTTTTCAATTTTTCTTCTGATACTTGCCATAAACACACGTAAGGATTGGGAATCTTCATTGCTGGCATAACCCCAGATCTGTTTGATGATATAGCTGTGAGTCAACACTTTGCCACTATTTTCCACAAGCAGTACCAGCAGTTTATATTCAATGGGGGTTAAATGGATTTCATTGTTTTCAATAAATACTTTGTGTTTTTCAAAATCGATGGTTAAAGTATCTAAGGTAAATATCTTTTCTTTGATGATATCAGGAGTGTGTTTGCGTAAAGCCACACGTACTCTTGCGAGTAATTCATTGATATGAAAAGGCTTGGTGATATAATCATCTGCGCCCATATCTAATGCATCTACTTTTTCTTTTTCCTGTCCTCTGGCACTAACAACAAGAATTGGCACATCACTTTGTGCACGGATCTGGGACAACACTTCTGTGCCATCGATATCCGGAAGTCCTAAATCAAGCAGAATCAAGTCTGGGTTATCACAAAGAAAGCGTGAGATTCCTTCAATTCCTTTTTCTGCCAGCAATACTTTATAATGGTTGGTTTCTAAGGAAACCTTTAAAAAACGAGTAATGTTGTGATCATCTTCTATGACCAAAATTTTTGTATCATCCATTGTTTGTGCCTCCTTTTCTAGGAATCTGAAAGCCAAAGACTGCGCCTTTTGATTCTTTCTGATTGTGTGCATAGATCGTTCCACCATGTGCTTCTATAATCGCTTTACAGATAGATAATCCAAGGCCTACACCGCGTTTTGCGTCGCTTCTGTCATTTTTGGTGGTCACAAAGCTTTCAAACAGTGTATGCTGGATAGTTGAATTGATGCCATCTCCATCATCAATGACTTCAAATACGCCCATATCTTTTTCATTGTGATAATAGATATCAATATGCGAAGTGTCTGGTGTATGTTTGATGGCGTTGTCAATAAAATTGATCAGTACCTGTATAATGAGGTGCCCGTCAACATAGACCGTATCCAGTGTTTCAGGTAAATGTGCATGAATACTGTGTTCGCCTTTTCTTGTTTCACAACGATGGATTGCTTCTAAAATCAAATCATCCACCACTTCAATCTGCTTATTTAACAATAATCTGCCATCCTGAATTTTGGTCATATTCAATAGATTTTCTACCAGCTGATTTAACCAGAGAGCATCACTTTCCACATTTTTTATAAGATTTAAAATCGTATCATCATCCAGAGTATCATAGTTTTCGATAATCAAAGAAGAGGAGCCCTGAATACTGGTTAAAGGGGTACGCAAATCATGGGACATGGTGCGCAAGAGGTTGTTTCTAAGTTTTTCTTTTTCGATTTCTACCTTGTTTTTCTGGTGCTGTTCATATAGATTTTCACGTTCTAGTGCCATGAGCATCTGGGAAATCAGGGTATGTATAAAGATGGAAGATTCATCATGATCATCTTCATGATAAATCGTGTAGACACCTAAACACTCATGGTGATTGTGTAAAGGATGATATGACCATTTACTCTGATCGAAAAAGGCAGTATGGAAACCACATTCTTGATCCTGCATAAAACACCATTTCGCAAGCTGTTCATCACTTCTTTGAGAAAAAGCTTTATCAGGATGGGGATAATAGGTAAATGAATCTTGTCCATCCTCTTTATAATAAATCTCAGTAATGATTCCCTGATAATCGTATAAGGTCTGTATATGATGCTTTAAGATATCTTTTGTATCTGACATATTTAAATAACTGCGTGTGATTTCATACAGTGCTTTGGTCTGCATTTCATTATGCTTCGATATTCTTGCGTGCTGTTGAAGTTTATTGACAAGCGATGTTGTGATAAAGGATACAATCAAAAAGATAAAAATCGTAATCAGATAGTTTGAATCATTGATTTTTAAGGAATAATAGGGGTCGGTAAAGAAATAATTAAATGCCAGCACACTTAATAGTGAGCTGATAATTGCCCAAAGTAGATGATGGGTTTCTATGATGATGAAAACAACGCCAATCAAATAGATCATAATGATATTTTCAGTACGAATGTTTAAATCGTTACATACAAAGGCCAATAGGGTACATAACAAAATGATGATGCCAGTAATGATTGTATTTTTTATATAAGGGTAATTCATGATGTCACTTCCTTATGCTATGGGTATTATAACAGGATTCAGCAATGGATTCCATGATGTTTGATATCATTTCGACATTGCATCATCGCCAAAATGATAACGTAAATTTCAAGTCTTCCAAAAAACATACCGAAGATGCCAGTCCATAAAACAAGCGTTGGGGCATTATAATTCATGATACCACAGGATAAACCGACAGTGGATAAAGCACTGGAAAATTCAAACATGGCATCTTGTAAAGAGTGCCCGTACAGGGATAATAGAAAAGAGCCAGCAAAGAAAATAAGCAGGTATAAGAATACATATGTGCCAACAGAGGCGATATCCGCTTTTTGAATTTCGATTTGTTTATCAACTTTTTGAATCTTATGACTGCATACCATCTGGCTAGGATAAAACTGTGCTTTTATTTGCCATACAATAGCTTTTAATAGGATATATACACGATATTGTTTGATACCGCCGGCAGTGGAACCAATACCTCCACCAATCAACTGTAAAACTATCATAATCAAAAGCGCGCCACTGGATAAGACATGAAAATTAGGCAGTGTTTGAAATCCTGTTGTAGTTAAGGCAGATACGACTTGAAATATCGCTATACGAAAAGCGCTTGGCAGATTTTGCGCAAATTGATTCATAAACAAAATGGTAATGATCATGGTAGCGATGATGATCAATATAAAGGAAAAACGGATTTCACAATATTGAAAGAAATGTCGAAATTTGCCTTTCACAAGGAATAAATGTGCGAAAAAGTTGATATTTCCTAATAACATCAACACGATGGTTACCACTTCAATTGCGATGGAATGATAATGTGCAATGCTGTCTGGCTGTGAAGAGAAACCACCAGTAGACAAAGCACCGATGGAATGAATGATTGCATCAAAAACAGGCATACCAAAGGACACATACAAGATAATACCCGCAAGTGTATAACCAGAATAAATAGTGATAATAATACGTGCAGATTTAATCAGATTAGGAAGCAGGCGGTCATTATGTCCTTCTGCGTTGTATAAACGCATTCCATATGTATCGGATAATACACTGCATATGACCAACACAAGACCTATCCCACCAAAAAACAAAACAGTTGAGCGATGCATAAGAAACAAATGGGATGTCTTTGAAACATCTACCACACTTAATCCGGTTGTACTCCAGCCACTGGTCGTTTCAAATATTCCCTGTGTCAGATTATATTTTCCACTGAATATAAAAGGCAGGGCAGTAATCAAAATCGCAAGCATCCAGCAACTGACAACGATGATGGCATCCTGATTTTTCTTTAGCCGCCCTTTCTTTTTTCCACGAATGGTAAAACTCATCAAATATCCAATTAAAATTGCCACAATACCAGGAACAATAAAATATTTTGCTTCATGGATATCCTGTGGATAAAAAAACAGGATCAGCAAGGGAAGTAATGTGATTGTACCAATCAAAATCAGCAAGACGCCGATATAACCAAAAATTAGGGGAAATCCCGCAATTTCATTTTTATTTTGCATAGTATCATGACTCCTTGGCGAAATAGTGTAAAACATCATCCTGATTCTTGATTTCTGATAAAATCAACAGCTTATCATTGGCATATAACATGGTATCGCCATTTGGCACAAGCATATGTGTGTTTCGGATAATGCAACAGATAATCAAGTGTTCAGGGATATTTAAGTCTTTCAGCTTTTGATGCAACAGCGAGCTTTCATGAGGCAATAGAATTTCATTCAGCACAATGTGTTCACTTTCTAAGGAAAGAGAATTGATCAGGTTTTCAATCGTACTGGCCTGTTCAATGATTTTGGCAATCATATGGGTGGCAGATATCGCCGTATTTACACCCAGCTTTTTAAATATCGATACATTTTTAGGATTAGATACCGTCGCCACAGATTTTTTTACATGAAACTGTTTCTTTGCCATCTGACAGATAATCAGATTATCGGGATCATTTGGACGAAGAGCAATTAAAATATCAGCTTTTTCAATACCGGCTTCCTCTAATACATAAGCTTTACATGGGTTTCCAATAAAGACAGGAATATCATATTTAGAAGACAAATAGGCGCAATAGTCTTTATCATCATTGATAATGATCAATTCATGTTGTTTTTCTAACAGGGAGGCGATTAAAAAATCCGCTTTATTGCGGCCGCCTGCAATAACGATTTTCATATAGTTTTATCCTCCACAGGCATATGGTTATTCAGTTTTAAAAACGCTGAAAGGCATAATCGTGTGGGATAGATTGCCTTAATACTTGTATCCTTCAACAGTTCTTCTTTACTTAGATCATATAAACGAACATATACATCTTGTATATGGTAAATGGTACTTGCGATTTCTCCAATCATGCAATTGATATTATCAGAATTGGTAGTCGCAATGAAAATATCACATTGATCGATACCACATTGTTCCAAAACATCCTGATCACAGGCATCACCTGTTACCTGAAAACCATCATAAGAATCAGGCAATCGTAAAAACGCCTGTTCATCGATATCCAGCATGGTAACATCATAACCTTCATGACTTAATTCACTTGCCAGTAAAGAACCAAACCGCCCGCATCCGGCGATAAAAACCTTTTTACTTTTTAGAAATTGAAACATATAAAGACCTTCCTTCTTATATCGCCTATATATTATCAGTAAAGGTATAAAGAAAGTGTAAACACATCCTGTATGATATAAAGATTGTGTTAAGATTTCCATAAAAAAACTGTAATCATACAGTTTTAGATAATATGAATGATGCGATGTTTATGATCATAGATATAGGTAACGCTGTCAAGAAAGCGATGTTCTTGATGATCGTAAAAACGAATATATAGAAAATCAGTAAAAACCTGTATCTGCATACCGACTTGATCCTTTTTGATACCATGTTCAACCTGATGAAAGGCAGGTACATTCACACACAGGATATCTTTGTTTAAATACAGGGCAGGCAGCGAATAGCTGTTATGTAAATGAGCAGATATATAGATAACATGATGATGCAGTAAAATCTTTTCCAGCTGGGCATTTTGATATCCAATATGCATATCCCTTCGTTCACTTCCAGGGTGGGTATTGGCAAGGGGATGATGGCATAATACAAACTTCCAGTTGTTTTTATCTTGATTCAGGGCATCCTGCAGCCATTCTAACTGATCTTTTTCAAAATACATATTATCCTTTTGCGGCTTCTGGGTATTCAATACATAAAAGGAACAACCCTTTAGTTCTTCTTTATAATATACCTCATGACGATAGACATAACGTTTACATGTAGGATCAATGCGCATGCTTTCATCATGATGGGCATGATATAGGTCATGATTGCCTAAAGCAATCAAATGATGAAATCCATAGGGATTCAATAAAGAAAAAAACGCACGAAACTGAAAAAAACAGGCGTTATTGGTAAGATCGCCTAGGCAAAAAAGATAATGGATATCCCGTTGTTTGATATCATCAAAAGCACGGCGCAGGGTTTTATCTTTGAAGCAGGATATCTGATGAATATCCGCAAGCATTTCAAAGGTGATGAATGGCTTTTCATTGGCGATTCGCTGATGATAAACTTCTTTTGGTGTTTTCATAAAATCATCCTTTCTATCCTCTAGTATGGATGTGATGGAAAAGATTATGAGAAAGGTAGAAAATTTCCTATTGTTAGGATAGAAAATTAAAGTAAAAAACGTGGTTTCGCTGTTTCTATCAGATAGGGTTTATGTTAAACTAAATGTGGAAAAGAAAGAAGGAATGAAGATGGATTACGCAAAAGAGAGTTTACGTTTACACTATGAATGGAAAGGCAAACTGGATATGACGCCAAAGATGAAATTAGAAAATAAAGATGATCTTTCTCTGGCTTATACACCAGGTGTTGCTGCACCATGTCTGGAAATCGAAAAGGATATTAATAAATCTTATGAATTAACTGGCAGAGGCAACAGCGTTGCGGTAGTAACAGATGGCACTGCAGTACTTGGACTTGGGGATATTGGTCCTGAAGCTGGTATGCCGGTTATGGAAGGAAAATGTGTATTGTTTAAGGAATTTGGCGGTGTCAATGCAATTCCTTTATGTATCAGAAGCAAAGATACAGATGAAATCGTAAAAACAGTATCCTTGCTGGCAGGAAGCTTTGGTGGTATCAACTTAGAAGATATCGCAGCTCCACGCTGCTTTGAAATTGAAGCAAAACTAAAAGAAATCTGTGATATTCCAGTATTCCATGATGATCAGCATGGTACTGCAATCGTTACAGCAGCAGCTTTATTAAATGCTGTAAAACTAACTGGTAAACAGATGGGTACATTGAAAATGGTAATCAATGGTGCTGGTTCTGCTGGTATTGCGATTGCGAAATTATTGATTAAGATGGGCTTTGGAGATGTTGTATTATGCGATAGCCGTGGTACCATCTATAAAGGCAGAGAAGGCATGAATGCAGATAAGACTGTAATGGCTGAAATTACAAATAAAGAAAATATCAAAGGAAGCCTTGCGGATGCAATGAAGGGCAGCGATGTATTTATCGGTGTTAGTGCACCTGGTATCGTAAGTGAAGAAATGGTTGCCAGCATGAATGAAAAATCAATCGTTCTTCCTATGGCAAATCCAGTTCCTGAAATTATGCCTGACTTAGCAAAAAAAGCTGGAGCATATATCGTTGGTACAGGACGTAGTGATTTCCCTAACCAGATCAATAATGTATTGGCATTCCCTGGTATCTTTAGAGGCGCATTAGATGTAAGAGCAAGTGATATCAATGAAGATATGAAGGTTGCGGCTGCAGAAGGTATCGCATCTTTGGTTAGTGATGAAGATTTAAGTGTGGATTATATCATTCCAAGTGCTTTAGATAAGAGTGTCGCAAAAGTAGTTGCGGAAAAAGTCGCAGAAGCTGCAAAGAAAAGCGGCGTCGCAAGAATTTAATAACAGATAGAAAAGCGATGATTTATCGCTTTTCTTATACAAAAAAAACGCTCGATTTGAGCGTTTTATTATACCATTTTTTCAGGTTTTACGATTTCATCAAATTTCTCAGCTGTCAACAGATTTAATTTCACAGCAGCTTCCTTTAATGAAATGTTTTCTTTAAATGCTGTTTTTGCACATTTTGCGGCATTCTCATAACCGATATATGGATTTAAACTAGTAACAAGCATCAAAGAATGTTCAACATAATACTGCATTTTTTCTTTATTTGCACTGATGCCGGATACACAATGAATGATAAAGGAATGGATACCATCACTTAATAAACGAACAGATTGTAAGAAGTTGTGAATACATACCGGCATAAATACATTTAATTCAAAATTACCTTGACTTGCGGCAATTCCAACCGCTGTATCATTTGCCATTACCTGTACAGCAACCATCGTCATAGATTCACATTGTGTTGGATTGACTTTTCCTGGCATAATAGAACTACCTGGTTCATTTTCAGGGATTTTTATTTCTCCCAAGCCACAACGTGGACCACTGCTTAACCAGCGTACATCATTGGCAATCTTCATCATATTTGCCGCAAGACCTTTTAAAGCACCATGGGCAAATACCAAATCATCTTTACTTGTTAAGGCATGGAATTTATTAGGATTTGTTTCAAACTTGCGTCCGGAAAGTTCACTAACAGCCTTAGCGACTTCTACATCAAAGCCTTTTGGGGTATTTAAACCAGTCCCCACAGCAGTACCTCCCAACGCTAGATGATGTAAACCATCAAGTGATGCGATAATCTGTTTACGACTGTTTTCAGCCATACCACGCCATCCACTAATTTCCTGGGAAAACTTAATGGGGGTAGCATCTTGCAGGTGGGTTCTTCCACTTTTGATGATTCCTTCATTTTCTTTTTCTAACTGTTGTAAAGTTTCAATAAAAGCATTCAGATTAGGTAATAATTTATCCTCGATTTCCATTGCGGCCGCAATATGCATTGCCGTAGGAAATGTATCATTACTACTTTGTGACATATTGACATGATCATTTGGATGTAACAGCTTGATACCGGCAATTTCATTTCCACGATTGGCGATTACTTCATTCACATTCATATTGGATTGTGTACCACTGCCAGTCTGCCATACACTTAATGGGAAATGATCATTTAACTTTCCATCTAAGATTTCTTCACAAACCGTCGTAATCAGACGACAGCGTTCATCATCTAATTTACCTAAGCGATTGTTTGTGATTGCGGCAGCTGATTTTAATATCGCAAAAGCACGAATGATTTCCATTGGAATCTTTTCTGTACTGATTTGAAAATTCTCAAAGCTTCTTTGTGTCTGGGCACCCCAGTATGCATCTACAGGAACAAGTACTTCACCCATAGAATCATGTTCTACTCTTTTTTCCATTCTTGATCTCTCCTTTGACGTTATCCTACAGTATCCATTTTAACAGAAAAAAGGGCATAAAAAAAGACGAATCCTTCCTAGCACTAGGATATAAAAAAATGAATGCAGCGTGCATTCATCAAAGATAGATATGAAGCAATAAAAAACAAAGGAAAATGATCGTATGAATACTGACACCAATAATTCCCATTACAAAACCTGCAATCGCAGTACCACAGGGATATAGATTTTTTGATTTCGCCCCTAATACAATGGCGATTATTCCACATAAGATGCTGCATACGGATATAAAACATCCCCATAACTGAAAAAAGATACCAATTGGAATCGCTACAGCACTAAAGGATACAGAAACAATACCCAATACCATAGAAGCAATCCCCATACCATTTTTTGGTCCCATGAAATCACCTGTATGTAGTTTGCTACATTCCTTTCAACGTGTGTAGTATAACAGAAAAAACATGAAAAAACAATGCAACCTTACACTTGTGTTAGGTAAATGTAAGCCTTACTTAAGGCATAAAACATAAGATAAGGGTATACTGTAGATAAGAAAGGAAGGATGAGCAGACATGAAAAAATCAACGATCTTATTATCTGTGACGGCATTGATCGCAGCCTATGCCTTAACACGAAAAAAACGTCACATTCGTTTATAAAAGGAAGTTGTATATGTCAACTTCCTTTTTACGTTATGCAATCTGATAATCGTTATCCAGAATATTTACTTGATCTAAACCAATCAGGAAATAGTGAGGATAGTGATATGTCAGATTCTTATTCACAAAACTTGTTGCTCCAATCAATGAGTTTACATCTTCGATAGACGTACGTTTCATCAAATCCGCAATATAATTGAAATCTGTTTTCATCTCTGCGTATTCTTTATCCGCAAATGTATAAATTTCTTTTTCAGGAATAAAGCCAGTTTTTCTGCTTAATGGCTTAATCACATTACGAGCATAAGATGGTGCACTTACTTCATAACCATTCATACTTAATGGTGTACCAATCTCAACGATTGCTTTAATAATTCTGGCTTTTTCAATCTTCTTGCCAAAAGAATCATCTTTTACATTGATCACAAATTTTCTGCCTTCCGCAAATTGGCGGATATGATATTCATTCTGAAAGAACAGATATACATGTCCATTTAAAACCTCCGCAAGTTCATCGCATACAGGTTCATAGCCAATCCATCCCCCGAAATCATTTACATCAGCAACTTCAATTCCATACATTACATGTTTCATAAGAATTGCTCCTTTCATTTCTTCTTTTATTATATACCAATTTTACGATAATTTACTATACAATGTAGAAGTTTTGTCTTTTTTTATCGTATAATAGAAGGAACAAAGCGAAAGGGGGATACAATATGGACCCAAAAAAGCGTTATTGTCCCTTCTGTGGCAGTAAAACCAATGATCATACATGTGAAATCTGTGGAAGAAATACCAGACCCATGGAAATGCTTGCGCACGAAAAGGAACTGGATTTAGTAAAAGATGATATCTGTATGGATCAACACGAGGAAAAGACAAGGCGTTCTACATCTTCTAAACGCCCTGCATTACACATGCATGAAGGGGAACATCCATACTACGAGGAAGTTAAAAAGAAGGAACCATTTCAATTAAATCCTGAAAACATCAAAAAAGGATTCACGCTTATTGTCGTTGCATTTATCATTATTGTGTCCATTGTGACGAGTTTGTTTGATAATTTCAATGAGGAAGAACCTGAATCTTATATATATTTTCAAGATTATGCAACCTATCATGATGAAGCACCTGAAAATTTAAAATGTGAAGTAAAACGAGAAGGTGCAGAAGATGTGATGGTAGTAAATAATGATAGTGATGAATTTCTTACCTATGAACTACGTAATGAAAAGGAGGAAATGATACGTTATATCTCCTATATGCAGCCACATTCTACACGTAAGGCATCTGCATATAATGAAAAAATAAACCAATGCAATATTGTATATGATTATTCTTATTCTTTGGATTATCATAAGCCAGATGTAGAATATCACATCGAAGAAACGGATGATGAAATCATCTATCAGTTAGATCAAAGCGTATCAGAAGAAGCATTACATGATATTTTACAATATACCCTGGCGGGATATGCGCAAGGGAATTATAGTGGACAAATGATATCTATAGAAATTTCTCAAACACAAGCATATCGTGTAAGTCTGGATATGGAGGAGCATCATATCTATGTTTATTTAGAAGCATTGGATGATTATCCTGAAATGGATGATTTTGATTTTGAGATGACAACGTATTAGGACTTTTATTCAAACCTGAAACGTGTTAGAATGAATATCGTAAAAAGGAGACGTTGATTTATGAAAAATACGATTCGTTTAAGTGAAGAAATTTCAAAGAATGTTTCTGCCAGAAAACATATTACTACCTCTATTGATTATTTTTGTGAAAGTGAAAAAGATGCCAAGACATTGACTGAAAATATTACTCGTGTATTGACAAAGAACTTAGGAGATACCAATCTGGCTAAGATCACATATGAATACTATCCAAGTGATAAGAAAGTGGAAGTCGTAATTATTGAACGTGTGTAACAAAGGAAAGAGAACGATTTGTTCTCTTTTTTTCAGAAAGGAGCATATATGGATATTCGAAGAATCAAAGAAGAAGATTTAAATGAAGTATTGACGCTTTGTTTAGGCAATAAGGAATATTATGATTATCTTCATGAACAGCCTACCATAGAAAATCTAAAAGCTGATCTATCCGCAGTACCACCAGGAAAAACGGTAGATGATAAATATTTCATGGGGTTTTATGAAGAAAATCATCTTGTGGCAATATTGGATTTCATCTTAAGATATCCAAGTGATGATACGGCATATATCGGTTGGTTGATCGTTGATCAACAACAGCAGGGAAAGGGCATAGCTTCACAGATTGTGGAAATGATATGTGCACGTTCACAACAGGCAGGGTTTCAAAAGATAGAACTTGGATGTATCAAAGGATACGCACATGCGCAAAACTTTTGGAAGAAACATGGTTTTTTACCAAATGGGCGCAGTAAACAAATGAAGGATATCACCATACTTGTATTATCTAAAACATTAGAGTCTTAAAATCTATTATAAAAAAGTCATGCATATCGCATGACTTTATTCATTATTTTACAAGTACATTCTCAATTTCCACAACATACATCATATGGAAATCATTTTGTGGATAATTCTTTTCAATCAGATCTTTTTCAAGGAAACATTCCTTGTCTAAATATTGTGCATACAGCTTTTTACATTTTAATACGGTATTGGCTTCTGAGAAATACGCATAGCCATTTTCTTTAATCGTATGGAACCCGGCTTTTTCAATCTTATCTTCATCACGACCGCTTGCTTTACCAAAGTAAGCCAGCTCTTTACGATGGGATTCATCATAAAAAGATAATGTCAGATGTTCTTGTGCATCAATAAACTCCTTTGTATAACGCTGTGGGCGGATAAATACAAATGCCACTTTCTTATTCCAAAGGATACCAACACCACCCCATGAAGCTGTCATGGTATTGACACTTCCATCTTCTTTCATTGCTGTCACAAGCATCCATTCTTTGCCAATCATGGTAAAAGGATCGCCATGTAGTGCTTCTGGTGTACTAATATTAAATTCGCTCATAAAAAGACCTCTCTTTCGGTATCTATTATATGCGCGCTGACAAGAATTTACAAGTAATTGCAAATGGCTATTGGTTTCTTATTTCAAAGAATCGTGTTACACTATGTACAAGGAAGTGATAAGGATGAAATGTAAAGTAACATTTATATATCATAGTGGATATTTTGTGGAAATGGAAGATTGCTGTTTGTTGTTTGATTATTATAAAGGAAAGCTTCCCAATTATGACCATCGCAAGCCATTATATATTTTTGTATCACACGCACATGAAGATCATTATCAGAAAAAAATATTTACGTTTATGAAAACATATCATAACGTGACCTGTATTTTACCAGATGATATCAATACCAATGAAAATGTATGCCATATGCATGCTTCTCAGATCTTGCATCTTAATGGATTGCGTATAGAGAGTTTTCCTTCCAGTGATGAAGGCTTGGCATATCTTGTGGAAGTGAATGGAAAAAGCATTTATCACGCCGGAGATTTAAACTGGTGGCATTGGCAGGATGAGAATAGCGATGCTGAAAATGAAGAAGCCAAAGCATTGTTTTATCATGGTATAGAAAAATTAAAGCATCGTCATATCGATATTGCCTTTCTGGTACTAGATCCAAGACAGGAAGAACAGTTCTATTATGGTATGGATGCCTATCTGCATGAAATGGATATCGATTATGTATTTCCAATGCATATGTGGAAGAATTATAAAATAGTTGAAAAAATGAAAAGGCTTACGCAAAGTGCAGGGTATCGTGATAAAATTATGGATGTCAAAGAAGAAAATCAACAATTTACTATAGAAGTTTAACACAAAGTGTGTTATATTTTTCATAGAGCAATGAAAGAAGAAGGGAATATAGAATTATGGAAATTAAGGATGTAGTGAAAAAAGTATTAGATGATTATCAGAGAATTACAGGGTTGAGAAGTTATATTGTATACGATAATACAGAGATACAAAGTGCTTCTGAAAAGAATTATTTCTGTAAATGTTTAAAGTTGAGCACAAAGGCATTGGAGAAATGTGAAGAGTGTACAAAAGAAACATATGATAACGCAAGAGAAATCGATAAAGAATGTATCTACTCCTGTCATGCAGGATTGATCAAATGGGCAGTACCTGTTCATTATCATGATTTCCACTGTGTCATCGTATCGGAAGGAATCTTAGCAAGAAAGCAATGGGAAGAAGCTGACATTTGGGCAGATTATCTGAGTAAAGAGTATCATATCAACCGTGATATGATTTATGAAAACTATAGAAAAAACAAGACAATGAATGAAAATCAAATGACTTCCAGTATTCAGTTGTTGAAAGATTTACTACGTTATCATTTAGATGCGTGGGAAGATGTTAGTGAAGCATAAAGCCGATGATTTATCGGCTTTTTTTTGGAGGGAAAATGGAAAAAATCAAGCAAAGTGCTATGGATATTGATCAAAATGAACGAGATCATGCAAAAGATGTTTTACTGCCAAAAGATATATAGAAATAATCAAATGAATGGAATTCTATAAAGAATTCCCATATAATAAGGGTAGGAGGTGTTAGATATGGAAAACATCACAAATCCTTATCTGCTGGCAGCCATAGGAACAGGTTTTACATTTTTGATGACAACCCTTGGGGCAGCAACGATTTTTCTATTCAAAAAAGAAATGAAACAAAGCTGGCAATCCATATTTTTGGGCTTTGCGGCTGGTGTAATGATAGCGGCAAGTGTATGGAGTTTATTGATTCCATCAATGGAACAGGCAAAAGATTTAGGCATGATTGAGTGGTTACCGGCAGGGGCTGGTTTTATACTAGGTGCAGTATTTTTAAATGTGCTGGATAAGATACTTCCTCATCTACATCCGGGTAGTGAGGAGCCAGAGGGGCCTTCCTCCAGCTTGAAAAGAACATCTATGCTGGTAATTGCGGTTACTTTGCATAATATTCCAGAAGGAATGGCTGTTGGATTAGCTTTTGCGATGAGCACAACGGCAAGTGGTTCTATATCACTTGCTGCAGCTGTGGCACTGGCCCTTGGTATCGGGCTTCAGAATTTTCCAGAAGGAGCGGCAGTATCCCTGCCACTTCAAAAAGAAGGCTGTAGTAAAGGAAAAGCATTTCTTTATGGCTCTTTATCAGGTATTGTGGAACCCATTGCTGGTATTGCGGTTGTGGCAATCACAGGCAGTGCTACGATTGTCATGCCATGGTTACTAGCTTTTGCGGCAGGAGCCATGGTGTATGTTGTGGTTGAGGAGCTAATTCCAGAAGCGCATTTTTCAGATCATGGACATGCGGCAACGTTTGGATTTATGGCAGGATTTTTGATTATGATGATCATGGATGTTGCGCTTGGATAATTGAAATGAAGGAATAAATCGATGATTTGCTTCTTTTTTTTCGTTTTTTTACGAAAATGCATGAAATTTTCATAAAATGTGATAAAATAAGAATAAGTAAAACGCTTACAAAGGTAAAGGAGGGTTCTATGGAAGAATTTTTAAAATATACAAAACAAAAAGCTGTAAAAGGAAAAGCATCTGCACAGGATATTTATCGTATCTTAGTGAAAGAATGTAAAAAACGTATGGAAAAAACACCATATGTTGAAGGTGATAAAAAGCTGTATTATATCTCCGCAGAATTTTTATTAGGTAAAATGTTATCCAGTAACCTGATTAATCTGGGAATCTATGATGAGGCAGTTGCCTTTGTGGAAAAAATGGGATATACGATGGCTGAAATTCAAGATGTAGAAAAAGAGCCATCGTTAGGAAATGGCGGTCTAGGAAGACTTGCTGCATGCTTCCTTGACTCTATCGCATCTTTAAATTTATGTGGTGATGGAATAGGTTTATTCTATCATTTTGGTTTGTTTGAGCAGAAGTTTGTGAATCATAAACAAATGGAATTGCCAAATGTCTGGATAGAAGAACCATCCTGGTTCACAAAGAAAGATACGGACATTCAGGTATCATTTCCTCATATGACGTTAAAGGCTGTTCAATATGATATGGATGTGATTGGATATCATGGAAAGAAAAATACGTTACATCTATTCGATGTAGAAAGTGTGGATGAATCAATTGTCAAAGATGGAATCAGCTTTGATAAAACCGCCATTGATAAGAATCTGACATTGTTTCTTTATCCGGATGACAGCGATGATGATGGAAGATTATTGCGTATCTATCAACAGTACTTCATGGTTTCCTGTGGAGCGCAGATGATTTTAGCAGATTGTAAGAAAAAAGGATATCCTTTGGATAAACTATATGAACATGTAGTGATTCAAATCAATGATACTCATCCAACGATGGTAATTTTAGAGTTGATTCGCTTACTACGTGAGGAAGGCATGAGTTTAAAGAAAGCATGTGCTATCGTTGAAAAGAGTTGTGCATATACCAACCATACCATCTTGGCAGAAGCTTTGGAAACTTGGCCAATGGCTTATCTGAAAACCGTTGTACCGCAGTTAGTTGAAATTATCGAAGCATTGGATTTAGCGGCAGCCCAAAGAAGTGATCTGCCATCCCTTGCGATTATCGGAGAGGATGAACGTGTGCATATGGCACATATTGACATTCATTTCGGAAAAAGCATCAATGGTGTCGCAAAGCTTCATACGGAAATATTGAAAGAAAGCGAGCTGCATGATTTTTATAACTTGTATCCTGAGAAGTTTAACAATAAAACCAATGGCATTACATTTCGCCGATGGTTATATTCCTGCAATCCACAATTAACACATCAGATTGAAAAATGGATTGGAAAAGACTTCTATGAAGATGCATCGAAGTTAACAGAGTTAAGCAAACTTAAGAATGATGAAGAAGCATTACAGACATTGTTAGATATCAAACAAATAAAGAAACAGGAATGGGTAGAGCATATCTATCGCAAACAGGGAATTGTTATCAATCCTGATTCTATCTTTGATACTCAGGTTAAACGTCTGCATGAATATAAACGCCAACAGATGAATGCACTTTATATCATCTATAAATATCTGAAAGTAAAAGCGGGAGAAAAGCCAGTAAGACCGATTACATTTATCTTCGGTGCTAAAGCGGCACCTGCTTATACGATTGCAAAAGACATTATTCATGTCTTATTGTGTCTACAGGATATTATCGCAAATGATGAAGAGGTATCTCCATATCTACAAATTTGTTTCATTGAAAACTACAATGTCAGTGAAGCAGAAAAAGTAATTCCTGCAAGTGATATCAGTGAACAGATTTCCCTTGCCAGTAAAGAAGCAAGTGGCACCGGCAATATGAAATTCATGTTGAATGGTGCACTTACGCTAGGTACCCGGGATGGTGCCAATGTGGAAATTGCACAGCTGGCTGGTGAAGAAAACTGTACAATGTTTGGAAAGAGCAGTGATGAAGTTATCGAACATTATGCAAAACAGGATTACTGTAGTAAAGACTTCTATGAACAGGATGAATTGATTCATACTCTGGTAGATTTCCTGATTGGTGAGGAAATGACTTCTATCGGAGATGAAACAAGTTTATCACGTTTCTATCATGAATTATTAAACAAAGACTGGTTCATGACATTGTTGGATTTAAGGGAATATATCGATGTGAAAGAACACATGCTGGAAGCATACGAGGATCGTCATGCATGGAGTGTAAAGATGTTGGAAAACATCGCTCACAGTGGCTTCTTCAGCAGTGATCGTACCATTGAAGACTACAACAGAGAAATCTGGAAATTATCTTAAGGAGGGCATTAAATGAAAAGACAAGCCGGCATTTTAATGCCGATATCTTCGTTACCTTCGAATCAGGGAATAGGGGATTTTGGAAAGCATTGTTATCGTATCATAGATGCGATGAGTAAGCAGCATGTACACATCTGGCAGATTTTACCGTTAAATCCTATGGGATATGGCAATTCACCCTACCAGCCATTTTCATCATTTGCCGGTGATGAAATTTATATCAGCGTAGATACATTAGCTGATTATGGACTTTTGAAACAAAGCTCAATTCGTAACTATAACAAGTTTTGTGAGTATGTAGATTACGAAGGCGTACGTCAGTTTAAGCTTCCTTATCTGAAGAAAGCCTATAAGACATTCAAAAAGTATTATCAGGAATTTGAAGAAGAATATCAGGCGTTCTGTGACAGTGCACATTGGTTATATAACTATGCTGTATTTATCACATTAAAGAAACAGAATGATATGAAAAACTGGCTGGAATGGCCAATGGAACAACGTAACTGGATCAAGGATCACGCATATTCCTTAAAACATCTGGACGATGATATCCGTTATGAAATGTTCTTACAGTTTATCTTTTTCAAACAATGGAATGATGTAAAAGAATATGCCAATGCACATGATATTGAAATTATGGGAGATATGCCGTTTTATGTAGGTTTTGACAGTGCTGATGTATGGGAAAACCAACAGGATTTCTTATTGGATGGGGACGCAAGACCAACAGTTGTGGCAGGTGTTCCACCTGATTATTTCTCTAAAACAGGGCAGTTATGGGGAAACCCGATTTATAACTGGCGGCAAATGAAGAAAGAAAACTATGATTTCTGGATGAAGCGACTAGCATGGAATGATCAGTATTTTGATATCATCCGTCTGGATCACTTCCGTGCATTTGATACCTATTGGGTAATACCAGCACAAAGCACTACTGCCATCAACGGAGAATGGGAATTGGGTCCAGCTTATGATTTCTTCGATAAAATGTTTGAAAAACTGCCAACTATTCGTATCGTGGTAGAAGATTTAGGCGAATTAAGAAAACAGGTTGGTAAATTACGTGATCATTATCAGTTAACGGGTATGAATGTCGCAGAATTTGAAATGGAAGTCAAATTATTAAAACGACCAAGAAAAGAGAATGTGATTTTGTATTCCACAACGCATGACAATGATACATTAGAAGGCTATTATCTAGACTTGGAAGCAAATAAAAAAATCGCCCTTCGACGATTCTTCCATAATTGTGGATATGATAATCGTACCTTCCATGAGCTTGTCATCCGTTATTGTATGGATTCCAAAGCAGATATCACCATCATTCCAGCATGGGATATTCTGGGACTGAAAAAAGAAGGCCGTATGAATACGCCGGGAACCATTGGTTCTCCTAACTGGGAATGGAAAGTAAAGAATCTAAAAGAATTCTATGCCTTGCTGCCACAGATTGGAGAATGGATCACAGCATCTAACAGAACATAAAAGAGGATAAGACTTGTTTGTCTTATCCCTTTCTTTTTAGTTTGTAAAAGCTGTTTTTTCAGTTGTATTATCGCTTACTTCTAATAAGGTAACAGATACGGTTTGTTCCTTATTATCACGTTCGATTTTTATTTTAATAGTATCTCCGGCTTTGTGAGAACTAATGACAGATTTTACATCAGATACTTCTTTTATTTCTTTGCCATCTACTTCAAGGATACGATCTCCACGTTTTAAACCAGCTTTATCAGCGGCTTTTCCACTTTGTACCTGTACGATATACACAGCAGTGGAGGAATTGTTTTCTTCAAATGGATTTTGATTTTGTGCTTGATATTCTTGTAAGCTGACACCAAGTTCAGCACGACCTTCAACTTTGCCGTTTTCAATCAAAGAAGTAATGACTGGTTTCGCAATATCAATTGGAATCGCAAAACCCAAACCTTCTATATTGCTGCCACTTGATTTTGCATTGACGATTCCAATCAATTGTCCCTGATCGTTAAATAATCCACCACCTGAATTACCTGGGTTGATTGCGGCATTTGTTTGTAGCAAGTGCATAGATTCCCCATCAATTGTAATCTCACGATCCAATGCGGAAATGATACCATTGGTTACAGTACCACCTAATTCACCAAGTGGATTACCAATAGCGATTGCTGCATCTCCAACCTGCAGGTTTTTACTAGTGCCAAGGACTACAGGCGTTAAATCAGTAGCTTCGATTTTGATAACAGCCAGATCGGTTGTAGAATCAGTTCCTACAAGCTTGGCATTATATTCTTTGCCATCTTTGGTTTTTACGGTTACTTTATTTGCTCCATCAATTACGTGATTATTTGTCACAATATAGCCATCTTTACTTAAAATGACACCACTACCTGCGCCAGATGAGATTGCCTGTTGGAAGAATTCGTTTGTTTTAATTGATTCTGTTCGGATTTCCACGACACTGTTCATTGTTTCGTTCGCAACATCTTTTACAGACATTGAGGAAGTATTGGCAGTATTTTTATCAGAATTATTTGTGCTTGTATTTTGATATAATACTGTTTTATTAGCACCTGTCATTTCATTGGCTAAATACGTGCCGCCAAAGCCACCGACACCTGCTAATAAGAAACAGCCGGTGAATGTAAGAGCATTTTTATGCTTCTTGATAAAAGAAGTTTTCATCTTTGGTGCTGTTGTAGAATCCTGTTGTGGTGTTTCTATATGTGGTCCATCGGATGAAGTTTCTTCTGTTTCAACATGCTCCTTAGAAGATGCAGTTTCTTCTTCATTTGAAGAAATTGTTTCTTCCATTTCCTTTTGTGTGTTTTCACTTTCCTGTACTGGCTCCTGATTGTCCATGTTTTCATTATTTCTTTCTACTTCATTGTGATCTACGTTGTTATTTTCCATATTGATGACCTCCATTTGTTATCTTTTACGTCTATAAGTATATGAAAAAAATATAGCAAAAAAATTTAAATAATATGTGAAAATATTTTCTTTTTTCTGATAAAATAATAAAAATATGTGAAAAATTAGAAGAAAATACCGAAAAAAACAACAAAACCAGCAAAATAATGCTTTGAAGTGTTAAATATAAGGGGGCTTCGTGTTATAATAGGTGTGTATTTTTAGCGACGAGTATATTCACAAGAAAAAAAGAAATGTGGAGGATGATAAAATGCCAAAAACTAGTAAGAAAGCAAAACCAACTGTAAAGGCTGAAAAAGCTAAGACAAAAGGTGTAGAAAAGAAAACAGCAAAAGTTGTAGAAGAAGTGAAAACAGTAGCTGCTGCAAAGGAAGAAACAAAGAAAATCACAGCTGCTAAAGAACCTGAAAAGATCACAACAGCAAAAGAACCTGAAAAAATTACAGCAGCGAAAGAACCTGAAAAAATCACTGCAGCAAAAGAACCAGAAAAAATTGAAGAGAAGAAAGTAGAAAAAATTGAAACAAAAGAAGCTGTAAAAGAAGCAAAACCAGCTAAAAAGACAACAAAGAAAGCAACAGCAAAAAAAGAATCAGCAAAGAAAGAAGCGAAAACGCCTGCGAAGAAAACAACCAAGAAAACAGTTGCCGCAGAAGAAAAAACTCCAACAGCTGTAAAAGAAGAAAAGAAACCAGCAGCTAAAAAACAAACTGCAAAGAAAACAACAAAGAAAGCAAGTGCTAAAGCAAGCCATGTCAAAGAATATGAAGCATATTCTTTAGATGATTGTATCGCTAAGATGCAGACAATGGGTGTGCAATACGATTATAACGATTATACAAGAATTCTGTTAGATGAAGCAGATGATAAAGTAACAGCAAAAAATATTATTGAAGGTAACGGTATCAAAGAAAAAGGATTCACATTTGAAAAAGATGGATGTGATGAAGAACTTGTTTTAGTGGTACTGAATAAGGTAAAAGAAACCATGGATATTAAAGCAGCTGATTTCAAAGAAATCAAAAAAGATGTAAAAGCATCTATGAAAGCTGAACTTGGTGAAGATGCAGAAGCAAATGCTTCAGAATATCTGAAAGAATTTAAGCTTTGTGAAAAAATCTTGATGCTTGGACAGAGAAAAAATATTATATCTTCTGAAGAAGTAAGTAAATTATTAGATGTTGATGTCGATGCATTCATCGAACACTTCTTTAACTTCGCTTATGGCATCCTACCTGGCTGGCAGTATGATGATGTGAAATTCTATGAAGATTTCGCATATGCAGTATTATCTCAATACACTGATTTATATACAAAATATCAGTTGCGTGTACTAATCGATGTTGCAGATTTATACATCAAACACGGTGATTTCCAGCATGGTGATGTATGCTATGGCTATATCTTAAGAGATAACCAGATCAAAGATTATATTTACTATCGTTTTGCTCATGTATATGAAGATATTGACTTCAACAAAGCAAAAGCGCTGGCTTATGAATCTTTACAGTTCGTTGATGGTAGATATACTTACTATCAGAACATTATGGATATCATCAATAAATAAAACAAGTGATATAAGAGGAGTGATAAAAAATTGCTCCTCTTATCTTATGTAAAGAGGAATGTATATGAAAAAGATGTTGATCACATTATGCACATTGCTGTGCCTATGTACGGCATGCAGCTCGCAGCCTGAAAAACAGGAGGAAGCGCAACATGAACAGCCAAAAGCAGAGAAACGTGAAGTATCTTTGACTTTTACCGGTGATATATTAATAGAAGATCCTTTATATGTTTGGATGAGTGATTATCAAACAAAGGATACCTATTCATTTAAAAATTATTTTGATAAAATCAAGCCTTTGTTAGATGGAGATGTATGTATTGGTAATCAGGAGGTTCCCATTGCTGGCAGAGAATATGGTATTACAGGTATTAATTTTATGTTTAATGCACCAGAAGAAATCGCACCACAGTTATCCAAACTCGGCTTTGATGTTTTGACATTCGCAAATAACCATAGCTTTGATCGTGGATTTGTCGGGATTGAAAAAACAATTGATGCATTAAATAATGCCGGAATCAAAACGACGGGAGCGTTTAAAGAAGAGCATCATGAACCTTTGATCATTGAAAAAAACGGTATCCGTATCGCAATACTGGCATATACCTATGACACCAATCAATGGATTGATGAAAATCATAAATATGCGGTTAATAAATTTCTAAATGCCAATCATGAATTTGATGAAGAACATCAGGCGATGATCAAAGCAGATGTAGAAAAAGCCAAAGCAGTCAGTGATGTGACGATTGCAGCAATGCATTGGGGTACAGAATTTACATATCAAATATCAAAAACACAACAGCAGGCAGCGCAGTTTTTAAATGATTGTGGTGTAGATATCATTGTTGGAAATCATCCACATACGTTACAGGGAGTAGATACACTTACCAATAAAGAAGGAAAAGAAACGTTTGTAATGTATTCTTTAGGAAATCTGGTGTCCTCAGCTGCTGCAGTATCAAGAGCGAGTGAACAATTTCAAAATATGTATGAAGTAGGAGGCATTGTTCATCTTGATGTGGTATTTGATCCAAATACGAAGCAGGTGGAAATCAAAAACCAGAAATTGCATGCTATTGTGAATCATTTTACATATGGATATGATCAATATGAACTGATTCCTTTTAAGGATTATAATGAAGAACTTGCCGCACAACATTATCAGCGAGCATGCAGTATGTATTTTACCTATGATTATCTCAAACAAAATCTGGCTTCTTTATTTGATGGGAAAATTGATTGGGAATAAGGATATTAAAATGAAGCTTTTCGGCTTCATTTTTTTGAAGTAGAAAAATATTGTTATACTAAGTATGGTTAAATTTTACTTTTTTCATTTTTTTCTTGACGAGTAACTTAGTTTTTGGTATACTATCAGAGCAGTAAAGATGGCGCGTTGGAGAAACGGTTAACTCACATGCCTTTCACGCATGCACTCAC
>OGXN01001038.1_pt1 | contig 29792 bp, 26 predicted proteins | sample 1576281 | NCBI WGS metagenome assembly OGXN01 (sample SAMEA3541494, study PRJEB24748) | human gut metagenome | biome: human gut; feature: human-associated habitat; material: faeces | place: China | collected 2012
AGGGGGTATCTTGGGGGGTATCTTGGGGGGTATCTTGGGGGGTATCTTGGGGGGTATCTTGGGGAGAAACTATAAATATCTCCCCAAGATACGTTAAACCGTATTTAACAAAATATTATGCTTACCTTATCCAATACTATATTTCACTTAATCCCTTCTTTTTCTAATGACACACGCATTTTCCTGTTATAAAATATATAATGTAAAACCAAAACGGCATACCGGCAAACTTTTTTCCTTAATTGCCGGAATGCTACGGTAAATCATAACAAGCTACTGAAAGCGCTTTGATGCTATAATGCAAGAGGAAACAAGGAGAGGAGGATAACACTTCGTTTCATTTCAGTATACAACCTATGGGGGACAAAGATAACGATCGTATCTACCTAAATGAAAAAGAAAGGTGTGTCAAAACATGAAAAAGGCTTTAATTATTTGTGCTGCTGGTATGTCATCTAGTATGATGGCCGCAAAAACTACAGACTGGTTTAAAACAAACAACAAAGATTATGAAATGGACGCTGTCAGTGTCACAGAAGGACAAAAGATGATTGAAACAAGCGATTTCGATTTATTCTTAATCAGTCCACAGACAAAGATGTATCTAAAAAAATTCCAGGCAACTGGTGATAAAGTAGGAAAAAAAGTTGTTCCTATTCCACCACAAGCATATGTGCCAATTCCTTCAGGAGTGAAGAATTTAGCTGAATTTGTCTTGAAAGAAATGCCTGAATAGTGACCTCGTGAAAGAAAAAGAACAAAATCTACTGTTACAGCTTTTTGAAAATCAGGATCATTTCACGACAAGCAAAGAGCTATCTGAAATCTTATCTCTATCTGAACGAACGGTGCGCACATATATTCATAACCTGGAATCCATTGTAAAAGAAAATGGTGCTGAAATCATCGCCAAGCAGGGCTATGGCTACAAGCTTCAAATGATACGCCCCATGCAATTTGAAATGTTTCTGAATAAACATCAAATACAGCATGTTGGTGAAAATGAAAAGAAGGCAGAACTGGAAACATCTTTAGATCGACAAAACTATATTTTAAACAAAATGCTCATCGAAGATGAACACGTCTTTTTAGAGATGCTTGCGGATACCCTTTATATCTCACGCTCTACTCTTACAAAGGATATGAATGTCATTAAGAAGATGCTGGAGCCTTATGGGTTGAGTATTGTCAGTAAACCAAATTATGGTACATGGATACAGGGAGAAGAAAACGATAAACGCTGTTTTATTATGAATTATTTCTTCAAAGGATCACGGTTTAATTCCATTCAGGAATATATGGATCACACGAATTATTTTGATGATATTCCAACGGAAAGCTTCATTTTAGTCATACTAGATGAATGCCGAAAAAATCATATCAAGTTATCTGATGTGATGATTCAGAATGTATTAATGCATTTAACATTAAGCATCAAACGAATAGAAAAAGGATTACAATTAAATACATTCACACTAGATACAGAGTTTATGAACAGCATTGAATATCATACTGCCACAAATATTATTCACCGCCTAGAAGACGATTTTAAGATTCAGTTTCCAGAAGAAGAAATTGCTTATCTTACCTTACATCTTGGCGCAAAAAATAATCATCCATTACATGAACCAAATGTTGTCATGGAAAAGGTGGAACAACAATTAGATACAATACTTAATCAAATGGAAGAAGAATTGGGAATCTTTCTGACAGATGATATGTTGTTGAAAAACTGTTTGATGGAACACCTTCGTCCAATGTTGATTCGTGTACATCAGGGGATTGTTTTAAAAAATCCATTATTAAATGAAATCATGTCTGAACACAGAGATGTTTTTGATGATACCAAAATGTATCTTTCTAAGATGCCATGTCTTGAAGGATGTGAAGTATCGGATGATGAATGGGCGTATTTGACATTACATTTCATGGCTGCAATCGAGCGTTTACAAGAAAGAAATAAGCTTCAGGTATTAGTCATTTGTTCAACTGGTTATGGAAGTGCGCAATTATTAAAATGCAGGATTGAAAAAGAATTCAGTGAACATATCCATGTCGTTACAGAAATGGGCTATTTTGAGATGAACGAAAAAGCTTTACAAGGAATTGATTTGATTATTTCATCTGTCAATCTGGATTCAGTAATCTTTGGCATACCATTTTTACATGTATCCGTATTCTTAAGTGATCAGGATAAAGCTGCAATTCGCAAGTTTATTGATGATACCTTATCTAAACGAAAACACATTGAAGAAAGTTATGGAAAAGAACTTTCTATCAAAGAGAAAAAAGAAGTCTTTGATACCTATATTCATAAAGAATATTTTCAAGTATTTCAAGGCGATATCACATTTGAAAGCATTGTATCCACATTAATCAAACGTTTGAGCTATCAGGAAAAAGAAAGCTATATCAAACATATGCTGGATCAAATCAAATTAAGAGAAAACATGGGTTCTATTATATTCAGTGAAACCATTGCGGTACCACATCCTGCAATACCAGTAGGACGTATTGCCTCTATTGCTGTTGGCTTAGTGCCAGATGGTGTAGCTTGGAGTAAAGATGTACCCAATATCAAAATTGTATTTTTACTTTCTCCATCCTATCTAGGAAATCAAGGAGTAAAAACTATGACCAAAGCAATTATTCGATTGATTGATATGCCAGAGGTACAAAAAGAACTTTTGGAATGTCCAAAATTTGAAGAATTCAGAAAAATATTTTTAAATCTTATGTAAGAAAAGGAGGGATATCATGGCGGTAATGGAGGAATCCCAATCACAGCTGGTTGCTTTTAATATCATATTACACAGTGGTTCTGCACGTACCAGTATTCATGAAGCCTTGGCTTGTATGCGAGAAGGTAAGTTTGCAGAAGCAGAAGAAAAACTGGAAGAAGCAGATAAAGAATTGGTCTTAGCCCATCAGGCACAAACAGATTTATTACAGGAATTCAGCCGTGGCACTACCATTGAAATACAGATCATCATGGTGCATGCACAAGATCATTTGATGACAACCATGACCTTGCTGGAAGTCGCTAAGGAAATGGAACATTTATATAAACGAGTATAAGAAAGGTGAGAACGATGTCAAAAAATAAAAAGGTAAATCAAACATCCATAGAAACACAAAAGAAATTAAGCAGCTTAAAGAATATGTATTTTAACCGCTACCTCATGGTACGCTACTTTCTGGCTGTCTTTGTATTCTCTAATTTCTACTGGGCGCTGTACACACAGGGGCAATGGATTATGGCGCTTCCCTGTACAATGTTGTTATTGGCAGTGAAACCATGTTTTGATGTAATTCGTTCCTATGGGGAAACAAATATCGATATGAAATGGAGTACCATCTATTTCCGTACACAACTGGGAGTAAATATTGTAGCGGGGATTTTGATGTGGACAGGGATGTTTCATGATTTATTTCCTTTTTTAAGTGACATCATGACTTCACGTATCATTGCGTCTACGATTTTATTGATTGGTGGTATCATGGCATTTAGCTGTATCAAACGATTAGATAAAATCGAGCGTAATGAAGATAAACAATATCAACGAATTATGCAGTATGAAAAAGCATTAAAACTGCATCTATAGTAAAAAGGAGAAAACATTATGTCAAAAGTATTTGATTTTTTAGAGAAATATCTGATGGGACCAATGGGTAAATTATCAACGTTCCAGTTTGTACGTGCCATCATGGCAGCTGGTATGGCATCTATACCATTTACCATTGTTGGATCTATGTTCTTAGTATTAAGTGTTATACCACAGGCATTCCCTGTTTTACAAGGAATCTGGAATGCTTCCTTTGTGAAATTTAACGATTTATATATGATAGCAAATCACTTTACCATGGGTGTGCTTGCGATATATTTCTGTATCATCATGGGGTATGAATTAACTAAGATCAAAGCAAAAGAAAACGATTTAAATCTTGACCCTTTAAATGGTGCAATGTTAAGTTTAATGGCATTCTTATTCACAATTCCTGAACTTACCATTGATGGTGGTATGATGAAGCTTGTACAAAGTATTACTGATTCTGAACATGTATTCAATGGTATCCGTTTAGGTGACTTCGCTACACGTTTAGGTACAGAAGGTATCTTTACCGGTATCCTGATGGCAGCCTTAGCTGTATGGTTGTATTCTCTATGTGTGAAAAAGAACTGGACAATTCGTATGCCAGAAGCTGTACCTGCTGGTGTTAGTAAATCATTTACTGCATTAATTCCAGCTTTCGTTGTCGCATTTGTGGTATTAATCATCAATGCATTATTGGTATTAACTGGCTATGATATTTATAAAATCATTCAGATTCCATTTAGTTTCGTAACCAATGTCACAAATACATGGTATGGTATGATTATCATTTACTTCTTAATTGGTGCATTATGGTGTGTTGGTATCCATGGTGCTACTATCATCACTTCTTTCACAAATCCTATCGTATTAGCAAATATGGCACACAACTTCGATGCTGTACAATCTGGTAGCGGACAGATTTATGCATATGCTGGTGAATTCAATAACTGTTATGTTACGATTGGTGGTTCAGGCGCAACTCTTGGACTGGTTATCTTCATGGTATTTATGGCAAAATCTGAACAGTTAAAAGTATTAGGAAGAGCTTCTATCGTACCTGCATTCTTCAATATCAATGAACCAATCATCTTTGGTACACCAATGATTTATAACCCAAGTTTATTGATTCCATTTATCCTTGCGCCAATCGTTAGTTCTTTGATCGCATTCTTCGCAATCGATACAGGACTTGTCGCTCCAATGATTGCACAGGTACCTTGGCCAACACCTGTTGGTATCGGCGCATTCTTAGGTACAGCTGGTGATTTCAAAGCAGTCATTCTTGCCTTAGTCTGTATTACAGTCGCTACCATCATTTACTTCCCATTCTTCAAAGCTTATGATAAAAAGTTATATAAAGAAGAACAGGGACAAACAAGTGCTGAATAAATAATATCAGGAGGATAGCATATATCCTCCTATCAAAGTAAAATAAAGGAGAAAATTGTATGTTACATAAAAACTTAAAACCCTTTCCGCAAACCTTTTTATGGGGTGCCAGCACTTCTGCCTATCAGGTAGAAGGTGCCAATCTGATCGATGGCAAGGGTCCATCTTGTCAGGATGTCAAACAAGTACCAGAAGGCACATCCGATTTAACCGTATGTGCTGATCATTACCATCGTTATAAAGAAGATATCGCTTTAATGGCTGAAATGGGATTTAAAGCTTACCGTTTCTCTATCTCATGGTCAAGAATTCTTCCAGAAGGTACAGGTGATGTGAATCCAAAAGGAATAGAATTCTATAATAACCTGATTAATGAATGTTTATCTCATAACATCCAGCCAATTATTACAATGTTTCACTTTGATATGCCTGCGAAACTTGATGAACGTGGCTCTTGGTCAAATCGTGAATCCGTGGATTGGTTCGTGAACTTTGCGAGAATCTTGTTTGAAAACTATGGCGATCGTGTAAAATACTGGTTAACCATCAATGAACAAAATGTTTTAACATTATCTGGTCCTGTGATTGGAACACTTCATATTCCGGAAGGATGTACAAATGAGTTAAAAGAAATCTACCAACAGAATCATCACATGTTAGTGGCACAAGCAAAAGCAATGGCTTTATGTCATGAATTATTGCCAGATGCGAAAATCGGACCTGCGCCAAATATTTCTTTGGTATATCCAGCAAGCTGTAAACCAGAAGATGTACAGGCTGCCCAAAACTTCAATGCCTTAAGAAACTGGCTATATCTGGATATGTCTGTATATGGTGTATACAATAATCTAGTATGGGCTTATTTAGAAGAACATGATGCATGTCCTGAATTTATGCCAGGTGATGAAGAAGCACTAAAGAGTGGACACCCAGATTTTATTGGTTTTAATTACTATAACACGGCAACAGTCGCTGCTAGTGATGGCACAGAAATCAGTGATGTACATGCTGATCAGCAAAATGCGCAGGGTATTGCTGGACTATATCGTGCTTTCCGTAATCCAAATCTTCCAAAAACAGAATTTGGATGGGAAATTGATCCTATGGGATTCCGCGCTACCATTCGTGAAATGTATTCCCGCTATCGTCTGCCTATGATTGTGACAGAAAATGGTCTGGGTGCTTATGATAAATTAACAGAAGATGGCAAAGTACATGATTCTTACCGTATCAAATATTTAAGGGATCACATTGAACAAGTACAATTAGCAATTACTGATGGCTGTGAAATGTTAGGTTATTGTCCATGGTCTGCATTAGATTTAATTTCTACACACGAAGGTATGGTGAAACGTTATGGTTTCATCTATGTTGATCGTGATGAATTTGATTTAAAAACATTAGATCGTTATCGTAAAGATTCTTTCTACTGGTACAAGAAAGTTATTGCCAGCAATGGTTCTGATTTAAGCGATTAGTTTAAAAATGTCAACCTGCATAAGGTTGGCATTTTCTTTTTATACTTATTTTAATAGTATCTAATGAAATCAAGGAAAGAACCTATGACCTCAAATGACGAGGACAAAAAACGCATGGTACAAGTGTCCATTCCTGCTACTGTTTCATTAAAGAAATCTGAATATGATGCGGAAGTAGAACTATCAATATTGATTGCTAATACGTGGCAAATATTACCTCTCAAGGTACAGACATGAACTGGTTCATTAAGGCAGATGACATTGTATTAAAAAGCAAAGGCGATCAGCCAGCAGAAAATCCACAGAATAATAATCAGCAAGGACAGCCAAAAAAAATAGGAGGTTCTGTTTTGACTTTATTTCCTACCTCCTTTATTATCTATTGACATCGTTAGGAAAATCAAATACAATAGAAATGTTACTAATAGTAATATAAAGGAGGAGCGTATGGATAACATTATTCTTGGTCTTTTGCTGTTGAACAGCAGAACCATTTATCAGTTGCGTGAGAGAATAGATAAAGGGCTTAATATGATGTACAGCAGCAGTATGGGAAGTATACAGGCTGCTATAAAGAAATTGCTTAATTGTGAATATATTCAGTATGAAGAGGTCGTTGAGAATGGAAAGTATAAAAAGATTTATTCCATAACGGATAGCGGAAAACAAAATTTTATTCAGTGGTTATCCACACCAATGGAAATACACAGTAGCAAAAATCCTGAATTAGCTAAATTGTATTTTATGGGTTTTTCAACAAAAGAAAAGCGTGAAGCAGTGTTACAAGAGTATGTTTCAAAGTTAAAAGAACAGTATGACATATTGAATGCTATTTGCAAGGAAGCAGAAAATGTCAAAGTTCCTGATGAAAACAAGGATATTCTCCATTATCAGCTTACCGCTGCCCTATATGGCAAAGATTTTATGAAATTCAATATTGATTGGTATCAAAAACTTCTTGATGAAATAAGAGGAAACAAAATATGAAATCAATAAAGTTAGCTAATTCGCCAATTACATATTTTATCAGTGGAACAGAGCATACTGAATGGATACTTTTTATTCACGCCGCTTTTGTCAATCATAATATGTTTAAGGCACAGTTTGAGTACTTTCAGAACAAATATAATGTTATGGCTATTGACATCATTGGTCACGGACAGTCAACGGATACCCGAAAAGGAGATAGTATAGATAAGATGTCAGAATGGATATTCGACATCTTAAAGGTAGAAAATATTGAAAAAATACATATTATAGGTGTTTCGTTAGGAGCAATCTTGGCGCAGGATTTTGCTAATCGTTACCCAAACTTAGTGCGCTCATTGGCTTGCTTTGGAGGATATGACATCAATAATTTTGATAATAAAATGCAAAAGGATAATGGTGCAAAACAGATGTTAATGATGTTAAAAGCCGTTTTTTCCATTAAATGGTTTGCAAAAACAAATAAGAAAATTTCTGCCTATACTTCACAGGCGCAAAATGAGTTTTTTGATATGAACATACTTTTTCCGAAAAAGTCATTTATGTTTTTGAGAACACTCAATAGTATGGTAAATAAACATGAAACCGGAAAACGAAATTACCCTTTGTTGATAGGATGCGGAAGCTTTGATATTCCAATGGAATTAGAGGCAATCAAACAATGGAAAATAAATGAGCCAAATTGCAGAGTAGTTGTTTTTGAAAATGCGGGACACTGTGCCAATATGGATGTGCCACAGGAGTTTAATGAAACTATGGAGAATTTTTGGACAAGCGCAGAATAAAAAAACTGATTGTAAATTCATATTATACCCCGTCTGTTATCGGCTGTCCCTATCAAAGGGATTTCCAAATATTCTTGAATCTGCACATGAACATGGCAACATTACTCGCACATAAAAGACTCAATTTATAAGAATTTTTGTGGGTATTACAAAACGAAAGTGATAGATTTAATGCAACCTCTGATTTTGAAATTATTTCTGGATTTGATAGTAACTTGAATACTCAAAGAGGGCACCGTGTATATAAATATTTCCTACCAGTATCAAAGGTTGGTGCTACAATGCCAATATCTTATAATTTAGGAGCGAGGGATATGTTGGAATATATTGCTTCTAATCGTGTTAAAAAAAGGAGGATTTATAGGCATTTTACAAATTTAAAGGAAAGCATTTCCCAAAAATTTAATACCTCATGGAAAAAGGATTACTCTATATCCGCTGTGAAATCTCTTTATAAAAAAATGATTCCTTATAAGTTTTCGATTTAAAACATTAGATCGTTATGGTAAAGATTCTTTCTACTGATATAAGAAAATCATTGCCAGCAATGGTTCTGATTTAAGTGATTAGTTTATAAAATGCCAATCTGCATAAGGTTGGCATTTTTTTTATATTTATATTTTAATATTTTTATTGGCTAAGATATATACCTCTAAATCCTTTAATGCTTTCTTCATTTCGTTATTTGAAATACGTACTTTATAATAATCCATATCTATTTTCTCTACTATTGTTAAGTAGCCTAAATGGATAAATAATGCCCAAAACGTTTGATCCTTCATCTCCTCAAGATATGAAGTTTCTAAATCTGTATGCACATGAATACTGCCCTTTGTGATTAATGTTTCATAATCAGCCCTAACATATTCCGTACAAGCATTCATTAGCTTCTTTATCGTTGTGTCGCTTATTGTATTTATCCAATAAGGATTCAACACCCTGTCGTTTACGTATTTACTAATGGACAATGGATTATATACATCATATCCACCAATTCTATAACCACCATACATTTCTTTTACTTCCTTTGTGAGTTGTAGATTGTAATATGCTAATAAAGCTTTTGTTTCTGATTCAACAAAACCAAAATACTGTCCATATAGTTTTTTATCAACACCATATACACTAATATTATTCAATCCTCCAAAAATATTTGCTCTTGGAATTCCTTGTATACCCGTTAGAAATGCTTTGTCTAAATACTTATTTCCTTTTAGTGCAGTGGATAATAAGGTAGATAAAGCATTGTGTATATCCTCATAATATCCTTGACTGTTTGCTTCCATAAATGGTGTGTCATATTCATCGATAAACAAGATAACTCTTTTACCAAAATAGTCATATAATAATTGGCATAGTAATTGAATAGAATCATTGATTCCGATAAGATTTTCATCCGTTGTTTTCTTTAATTCCTTTATTGTAAATTCAATAGTTGATTTATCCAGCTTATTCAATTGTTCGATTATAAAATAGTACTTGCGATATTCTTCTAATATTGTTTTTTTCAACATTCTTACAAAATTCTTTTTACTACCTTTTACATCTTTGAAACTTATAAAAATCACAGGAATTTTGTTTATAAGCTCTGCTTTATCTGATCTCATAATATTTGTGTCTTTGAATATATTCTTACTATCTTTTGTGATATCTAAAAATTCTGCCATCATGGACATATTTAAGGTTTTCCCAAAGCATCTTGGGCGAGTGATTAATGTGACTTTATCGCCATCATCAAGAAAATCTTTGATCAATAATGTTTTATCTATAGAATAGTGATTTTTTTCTATGAAGTTACGATAATCTTCAATATCTATTCTTATTGTTTTTTTCATCTAATCCCTGACTTTCTTTATCTTTATATAGCTATTATAACATACATCACTCTTAAAAAGTTGAACAGTGTAGTATTTTCTCTTATAAAAATTACCTGATAAGCTATGTCAATACGGCAAATTTATATAACCAAATCCCCTATTTTCAACATTATACTTATCCTATAGAAACGAGAGGGATTAGGATGAAGAAATATATAGTAATTATGTTTGGATTCATAATTGTAGGATTTGGATGTGCATTAACAATAAAAGCAAACGTTGGTATGGGCGCATGGGATGCTATGGGGAAATCTATTGCGAATATCATGAATATTGAAATTGGTACTGCTGGTATCCTATGCAACTGTATATGCGTATTTGGACAGTTATGTATATTAAGGAAAGACTTTACACTTCGTCATCTCTTACAGGTTCCTTTCTGTATGTTACTAGGCCTTATCGTGAATTTTGCGACAGATATAGTCTTTACATTTGAAACATCTTCCTTGCTTGGTGGAATCGTTTTATATCTTATCGCAAACACGATATGTGCTCTAGGAGTCTCTATGGTCATGTTAGTAAACAAAGTGACCATGGCATTAGAAGGATTATGCATGGTGGTATCTCGTATTTTTCCAATTGAATTCCATAAGTTAAGACAACTTGTAGATGTGCTAAGTATTCTTATAGTTTTTTTACTTACTTTCATATGCCATATACCTTTATCTGTTGGTTTGGGGACTATCATCGGTATGATTATTTTTGGCCCTACACTTGGTGTATTCATGAAGATTCTTCATCCTATATTTTTGCATTATGATCTGATAGACAAAGTTGTGGAAAGGCAATTTGAGACAACTTAATAGCGGACTTTGGGTTTAATTTTAAATAATAAATTTTTTTAAATATATGGTTTCTTTTTGCACTATAAAACGTTATAATAAGCAAAAGGGAGTTGATTATATGGATATAGAAAATCTAATTGGTGAAGTCACAACTTATGATAAAAAACAGGCAGTTGAAAAAAGAAAAGTAAAAAGTTGGCTGAAAAGTGTAAGTGCTTTTGCGAATACATTGGGAGGAATACTAATCTTTGGAATTGATGATGAAGACCAAGTAATTGGCTTGGAAAATGTGAAAAAAGATTCAGAGTTTATTAGTCAAAAAATCAAAGAACGAATTGATCCAATACCACAAACTAACATGCATATAAAACAAATAAATGATAAAAACATCTTATTATTAGAAGTATTTAAAGGTGAGGAAACTCCATATTATTATGCAGGTGATAATGTCATGGAAGCCTATCTTCGTATTGACAATGAAAGTGTTGTGGCGAATGCCACAGAATTGAAAAGACTCGTATTAAGAGGAAAAAACAGCTCTTTTGATTCCTTAAGTTCTGTTTATAGATTTGATGATTTTGCATTTTCAAAACTTAAAGAACGGTTTAAACAGTGGACACAAAAAAGTTTTGAAGACAAAATGTTTTATTCCTTTCATATTGTGGATGCAAATGGTTATTTGACAAATGCAGGTGCCATCATCGCAGATGAATCTCCAATCTATCAAAACAGATTGTTTTGTACAAGATGGAATGGTCTTACAAAAGCTGGCGGGATCATTGATGCATTCGATAGTGATGAATATCATGGCAGCATCATCTCTTTACTTCGTGATGGTGAAGATTTTATCAAAAGAAACACAAAAACCATGTGGAAAAAATCTCCTTTTTCCCGTATTGAAATGCCTGAATACGTATACCAAAGTACATCTGAAGCTCTTGTGAACGCACTAATCCATCGTGACTACATGACAATTGGAAGTGAAGTACATGTGGATATTTTTGATGATCGCATGGAGATTTACTCCCCTGGTGGAATGTTAAATGGAAGTTCTATTCAGGATTTAGATATTCGCTATATTGCTTCTAAAAGAAGAAATCCTGTACTTGCGGATATTTTTAATCGTCTTGGATTTATGGAACGTCAAGGAAGTGGATTAAGCAAAATCATTCACGAATATGAGCATCAGAAAAACTTCAAAGAAGAAAAAAGACCTGTTTTCTATTCTGATCGTACACAGTTTCGTGTTATCTTACCAAATCTAAATTACCAAGATATGATACAATATGAAGAATATCATTATCCTGATATTGATACAAAGATTCATGAACATGACTTTGGTATCAAATTTGATACCAATTGTGATACCAATGATACCAATCAACATTTAACCCAAAATGAATATCATATTTTGAAATTGATAATTGAAAATCCTCATATTACGCAAAAACAACTTGCGGATATTACCTGTTTATCCATAGCGACAGTGAAACGTAACACAAAAGCTCTTGCAGATAAAGGTTATATCAAAAGAATTGGTAGTACAAAAGGATATTGGCTGATTTTAGAATCATAGCAATAACAATCTAGACGTTAAAAAGATCGTTCCCTATAGAAACGATCTTTTATAATATGCATTTATATAATTAGTGTTTAAAGTGACGGCATCCTGTGTAGACCATGGCAATCCCATGTTCATTACATACATCAATAGACAACTGATCTTTGATGGATCCACCTGGCTGAATGATGGCAGTCACACCTGCTTTTACAGCTTCTTCCACTGTATCTGGCATTGGGAAGAATGCATCAGATGACATAACAGAACCTTTGGCTTTTTCGCCAGCCTGTTCGATAGCGATTCTTGCGGCTCCTACACGATTCATCTGTCCTGCGCCAACACCAATAGTCATATTGTCTTTCGCAAGTACGATAGCATTAGATTTTACATGTTTTACAACTTTCCATGCGAACAATAACTGTTCCATTTCTTCAGCTGTAGGTTTACGGTTTGTGACACAACGCAATTCTTCTTCACTTATTTTCTTATCATCGATATCTTGTACAAGCAATCCATCATTTACATTTGTAAATTTATATGTTGTATCTACTGGAAGTGTTGTATCTAACGTCATTAAACGAATGTTTTTCTTCTTTGACAAAATATCAAATGCATCCGCATCAAAGCTTGGCGCAATGATGATTTCTAAGAAGATGTTCGCAAGTTTTTCTGCGACAGCTTTATTGACTGGTTCGTTGAATGCGACAATACCACCAAAGATAGAAACTGGATCAGCTTCATACGCTTTATCCCATGCTTCTTCAATTGTTTCACCAATGCCAACACCACATGGATTCATGTGTTTTAATCCAACAGCAGCTGGTTTTCCTTCAAAGTCTTTCAGGATTTCGATAGCAGCATTACCATCCTGAATGTTATTATAGGAAAGTTCTTTCCCATGAAGCTGTTTTGCATTTGCTAATGAATATTGTGGGTGCATTCCCTTATAGAAAGCAGCACTCTGGTGAGGGTTTTCTCCATAACGAAGCTCCTGTACCTTATCAAATGTTAACGTTAATTTTTCAGGATATTTTTCGCCTGTTCTTTCTGTTAGATAATTGGCGATCATTGCGTCATACTGTGCTGTGTGACGGAATACTTTTGCGGCTAATAATTCACGAGTCTTTAAACTTGTTTCCCCGTTTTCCTTGATTTCATTTAAAACTGCATCATAATCATTAGGATCACAGATGACAGGAATAAATTTATAGTTTTTAGAAGCACTACGTAACATACTTGGTCCGCCAATATCGATATTCTCAATGATTTCTTCGTGGCTGACGCCTGGTTTCTGTACTGTTTGTTTGAATGGGTATAAGTTTACACATACCAAATCGATGTATTCAATACCTAATTCTTTGATCTGTCTTACATGATCAGGATTATCACGTACACATAACAATGCACCATGTACCTTTGGATGTAATGTTTTTACACGCCCATCCATAATTTCAGGGAAACCTGTGACATCAGAAATACCGATGGTTTTGATACCAGCAGCTTCCAGTGTCTTTTTTGTACCCCCTGTAGAAATAATTTCATAGCCTAAATCAACTAAACCAGAAACGAATTCCACAAGATTGGTTTTATCTGATACACTTACCAATGCTCTTTTCACTTTACATTACCTCTTTCTCTTTGTTTAAGTTTTCTGTAATCTGCGCAATGACTTTAGGGAATAATTGATATTCCATGCCATGTACATGTTCTTCCAGTGTTTCTAATGACCATGCAGGATCAATCATGATTTTTTCCTGTGCGATGATTTCTCCAGTATCAACGCCTTCATCTACATAATGTACGGTAACACCTGTAAATTCTGCTTTTGCTTCATATGCATCTAAGATGCCATGTGCTCCTGGGAAATTTGGAAGATAAGCAGGGTGAATATTGATGATGCGGTTTGGATAGTTTGTAAGTAACACTTCACCAATAAAACGCATATATCCAGCTAAAACAATCAGTTCTACATGATTTTCCTTTAAGGTTTTCATGATTTCTGTTTCGTATCCAGCTTTTCCACCATATGCTTTTGGGTCTACATAACGATAAGGAATTCCAAGTTTTTTTGCTCGTTCAATGGCATATGCCTGTGGTTTATCCACAATCAGAATGGCACAGTTTGTATCTTTGATTGTGCCATTTTGAATTGCATTGACGATATTTTCAAAATTGGAACCATTTCCACTAGCGAAGATGGCAATATTTACCATTTCACTTCTACCTTTCCACTGTTTGTGACTTCACCAATCACATAGCTTGGCTCATTGATTTCTGCTAATAAGCTTTGAACTTTTTCTACATCAGCTTTATCAACTGCCATCATGAAACCAATACCCATGTTGAATACGTTACACATTTCTTCCATTGGTACTTCACCATATTTTGCGATCATATCAAAGATTGGTTTTCTAGGATAAGCGTTGGTATCAATCACAACACCCTGTCCTTCCTTCAACATACGTGGAACGTTTTCATAGAAGCCTCCACCAGTGATATGTGACATACCTTTGATATCTACTTTATCTAATAAGTGTTTAATTGCTTTTACATAGATTTTTGTAGGTGTTAATAAAACATTACCTAATTTTTCTCCACCGATTTCATCATATTCTTTGTGAAGATCAAGTTTTGCGTCTTTTAATAAGATTTTACGAATCAATGAGAAACCATTAGAATGAACACCTGAACTAGGTAAACCAATTAATACGTTGCCTGCTTCAATTTTCTGTCCATCTAATAATTTGCTTTTTTCAACAGCACCAACACAGAAGCCTGCGATATCATAGTGTTTTACATCATACATATCTGGCATTTCTGCTGTTTCTCCACCAATCAATGCACATTCTGATTGAACACATCCATCCGCAACACCTTTGACAAGCTGTTCGATTTTTGTTGGTTCATTTTTTCCTACTGCAAGGTAGTCAAGGAAGAAGATTGGCGCAGCACCCTGTACTAATACATCGTTGACACACATAGCGACAGCATCAATACCAACTGTATCGTGTTTATCCATTTCAAATGCGATCATTAATTTAGTTCCTACACCATCGGTACCACTTACCAATACTGGTTCTTTCATACCTAATGTAGATAAGTCAAACATTCCTCCGAATGCACCAATGGAATCCATTGCACCTTTGATTTTTGTTCTTGCGACATGGCTTTTGATCAGACGTACGGATTCGTATCCGGCTTCCAGGTTGACACCGGCTTCTCTATATTTATCACTCATGTTATTTTATATTCTCCTTTTCAAACTATTTTTCCCAAGAAAGTTTTTCATCTTTCACAGGTTCTGGTTGTTTTTCAGGCTCTTTCTTTAGAGGCTGAGGTTTTACAATTGTTTTTGGTTTTGTTTCTTTTGCTTTTTCTGGTGTGACATACACATTGGTTTCGTTGTTTGGAATGCCAGAAAGATTTACATTTCTTGTGACTTTGGCATCATACGTATTTGCTTTTACGATTTCGCCTAAATCAATGCCGGTTGTTTCTTTCATGGATTCAAACAATTTCATCATCACACCTGGTACATTGCCTGCGACTGGATCTATGGCATTTCCTTCGTTGCCGCCAATCACGGTAATCTTATCGATCTTCGATAATGGTTCTGCGATTTTACCAGCAACATCTGGCAATACTTTGATTAACATTTCCGCTACTGCAGCGCCGGTATATTTCTGATATGCTTCGGCTTTTTTATCCATTGCTTCTGCTTCCGCAACACCTTTTGCACGAATAGCTTCCGCTTCGGCTTCACCGACGAGCTGAATACCTTGTGCTTCACGTTCACGGCTATAACGATCAGCATCGGCTTTGGCTTTCTGTGCTTCCGCTTCTTGCTGAATTTCAAATTTCTTGGCTTCTGCTTCTTTTTGGCGAGTATACAATTCTGCATCCGCTCTTTGCTGCTTCGCAAATTTTTCCGCTTCGGCCTGCTTCTTTACCTCTGCTTCCAGTGCTTTTTCCTTAACTTCTACTTCCTTCGCTTTTAATAGAACTTCACGTTCCTGTTTTGCGATATCCGCATCGGCTGTAGTAACTTCAATGGTTTTACGCTGGTTTTCTTTTTCAATCTGATAAGCAGCATCGGCTGTTGCCTGTTTCATATCTGCGATACGTTTTAATTCTGCTTTCTGCATTGCTAAATCGTTGTTTTTGATAGCAATTTCACGCTCTGCGATAACTCTTGCATCATTTGCCTGACGATCGGCATCGGCTTTCGCAACTGCGATTTCTTTATCCGCTTCTGCTTTGGCAATAGCAGCTTTTTTCTTAATCTGTGATATATTATCAATACCAAGATCATCAATAACGCCATTGGCATCTGTGAAATTCTGTACATTGAAACTAACGATATTTAAACCCATTGCGGCTAAATCCGGCATGGCATTTTCTTTTACCAGCTCTGCAAATTTCTGACGATCAGAAACCATTTCTTCTAGGCGCATACGTCCAACAATTTCACGCATGTTACCTTCTAAAACTTCTCTTGCCACACGTGCCATATAATCAGGTGTCTGATTTAAGAAGTTTTGTGCAGCAAGCTCTAACTTATCGCCATCCGTGCCAACTTTTACATTGACTGCGGCATCTACCTGAATATTGATATAATCAGCGGTTGGTACCATGCTGCTTGTTTTTACATCAATCGGAATCAGCTTTAAGCTTAATTTATCCAAACGTTCTAAGAATGGAATTTTAATACTGGCTTTTCCCACAATAATTTTTTTACGAAGACCGGATATGATATAGGCAGTATCAGGTGGTGCCTTTACATATCCGATCGTAATAATCAAAATCAATAGGATCAGCACAATTGCGCCAGCAATATATGGCAATAATGCTTGTAAATCCATAAGAATTTACCTCCTTATTTTTTGAAGTAATCTACACCGTTCTTGAAGATATTCTGAAGTTTTTCACCTTCGATGTTTTTAAACAATCCCTCTTCATAACGTTCACTGTGTCCCATCTTACCGAAGATTCGTCCATCAGGACTTGTGATACCTTCGATTGCATAAGAACTACCATTTAAGTTATATGCGCCATTCATAGTAGGATCACCATCTAAGTCAACATACTGTGTTGCGACCTGACCATTTTCAAACAGTTTTGCGATCACTTCATCACTTGCGACAAACTTACCTTCTCCATGAGATACCGCAATACTGTGGCAATCTCCTGGTTTAAAGCTTGATAACCAAGGTGATTTATTGCTTGTGACTTTTGTAGTTGCGATGTGTGATACGTGACGGTTAATATTGTTTCTAAACAATGTTGGAGAATCTGCATTCAGGCTTTCGATATCACCATATGGTAATAAACCAGATTTAATCAATGCCTGGAATCCATTACAGATACCTAAGATCAATCCATCATTTTTAAGCAGTGTCTGTACGGCATTGTTCACTTTTGGATTGCTTAATACATTTGCGATAAACTTACCACTGCCATCTGGTTCATCTCCACTAGAGAATCCACCAACGATCATCAAGATCTGTGCTGTGGCAATCTTTTCACTTAATACATTCAAAGAATGTTCAATGCTTTCTACATTCAGGTTATTGAATACAACAATTTCTACTTCTGCGCCTGCACGTTCAAATTGTTGTTTTGTGTCGTATTCACAGTTTTGCCCAGGGAATACAGGAATGATAACTTTTGGCTTATCATATGTTTGATGAGCTTTTGCATGTGTTTCACTATTGTATTCAGGTGTTGTGATTTTTTCACCATCCTGATCTACAGTCATTGGATAAATCTTGTTGTAACGTTCACACCATACATCAATTGCTTCATCAATATCAATCGTTTCTTCATTGATATGAATGTTGTGATCTGCAGTAGTTTTTCCTAACAGAATGAAATCAGCATCTTCGATTGGCGCACTTGTTTCCACGATAATAGAACCAATAGAAATGGAGAACATATCTTCATCACTTGTGACATCTACACCAATTTTATTACCAAAACTCATCTTACATAATGCTTCAGCAATACCACCAAACTTCACAGTTGCAGCAGATACGATATCCTTATTCAGGATGTGTGCACGCACTTTATTGAAGTTGTTTTTCAACTGTTCATAATCTGGCACCATATTTTCTTTTGGTGTATGTTTTACCAAATACAGATAGTTGCCTTCACCCTTTAATTCTGAAGAAATAATATTCTCTGTCTTATCAGTTGTGACTGCAAACGTAATCAATGTTGGAGGTACACAAATTTCATTGAAGGTACCTGACATAGAGTCTTTTCCACCAATGGCTGGTGTTTCAAATGCCATTTCTGCTTCAATCAATCCCAACAATGCCTGCATAGGTTTACCCCATTTTTCAGGATCTGTATGTAAACGTTCAAAGTATTCCTGGTTTGTTAAACGACAAGTTGCCCAGTTACCACCCAATGCAGTGACTCTGGCAAGTGCTTCTACTACAGAATAAGCAGCCCCTAAATAAGGAGAATATAAAGATACTTCAGGGTTATATCCATGTGTCATGATAGAACATGTATTTGTAAAACCAAAGACTGGAAGTTTCTGTACACTACCTTCTGTTTCTGTTAACTGATATTTACCACCAAATGGCATCAATACCGTTGATTTACCAATTGATGCATCAAACATTTCAGCTAAACCAATCTGTGAAGCAACATTTGGCTGTTTCAAATCATCTTTAATATTGTTCACGTTTGATTTAAATGGGTTATTATCCACAAGACCTTCTTTCACAAGAACATCCTGTAAACCACGAACACCATTGGTATTTAAGAAATCACGTGAGATATTCACGATTTCTTCTCCATGGAAACTCATAACCAAACGATTTTCATCAGTTACTTCCGCTACGATTACACTATCTAAGTTTTCTTCATATGCTAATTGTTTAAATTCTTCAAATTTATCTGCTTCGATTAAAACTGCCATACGTTCTTGAGATTCAGAAATCGCAAGCTCTGTACCTGATAACCCATTGTATTTTACAGGTACTTTATCTAAGTCAATTTTTAATCCATCCGCAAGCTCACCAACAGCAACGCTGACACCACCTGCACCAAAGTCATTTGCCTTTTTGATCAGGCGAGTAGCCTCTGGATTACGGAATAAACGCTGTAATCTTCTTTCCATAGGTGCATTACCTTTCTGCACCTCACTAGAACATTTTGTTAAAGATGTATCATTGTGTTCTTTACTAGAACCAGTCGCTCCACCAACACCATCACGTCCAGTAGCGCCACCAATCAATACAACGATATCGCCTTTTTCAGGAGATTTACGGATAACATTTTCTTTTGGAGCGGCACCAACAACAGCACCAACCTCCATACGTTTTGCGACATATCCATCATTATAAATTTCTTTTACATAAGTTGTTGCCAAACCTATCTGGTTACCATAAGAAGAATAACCGGCAGCAGCACCTTTTGAAATTCTTGATTGAGGCAGTTTGTTAGGAAGTGCATCCTTGATATCTTTTGTGATATCACCTGCACCAGTGATACGCATTGCCTGATATACATAACTACGACCTGACAATGGGTCACGGATTGCACCACCAATACATGTGCTGGCACCACCAAATGGTTCAATTTCAGTAGGGTGATTGTGTGTTTCATTCTTAAACATCAATAACCATGTCTGATCTTCACCATCAACATCGACTGTGATTTCGATAGAACAAGCATTGATTTCATCACTGACTTCCATATCATCCAGTTTCCCGTTTTTACGCAGGTATTTACCAGCAATGGTTGCCATATCCATCAATGTCATGACTTTCTTTCCACCATGTACATCATTTCTTAATTTCAAATATAAATCGTATGATTTCTGAATGGTTTCCTGTAAAGAACCAGCTTCAAACTTCACATTTTGTAAGATGGTTTCAAATGTTGTATGACGGCAGTGATCAGACCAGTATGTATCCAATACTTTTAATTCTGTCATTGTTAAATCACGTTTTTCTTCATTCTTGAAGTAATTTTGTACGTGCTTTAAATCAGCCAGTGTCATTGCAAGGCCTTCTTTATCCATCAATGCCTGTAATGCTGCATCATCCATATCACAGAAACCTGTAATGACAGGAACTGCTTCAATTTCAACATCTTCTTCATAACCTAAGATATTTAAATCTTTTTCACGCATTTCCACAGGGTTAATCAGATATTTTTTAATACCGATGATTTCTTCTTCACTTACATTACCCTCAAGAATAACAATACGTCCACTCTTAATCACTACGTCCTGCTTGTTATTTAACAGCATTAAACACTGTTGTGCACTATCTGCACGCTGATCATATTGACCTGGTAAACATTCATAAGCTATATAAGTTTTACCTGTTAAATCAACATCATCATAAACTTCATCGGTAACAACTTCACTCAATACTTTTTCCTTCAACAATGCCATATCATGATCATCCCCATGGAATACATCATACACATTGTACAGTTCTACACCTGTTAATCCATTCAGATTCAGGTTCTGTTTTAATTCATGAAATAAAGACTTTGCTTCAACACGGAAGGCTTCTTTTTTCTTTACAAATACACGATAGTCCATCTTTTTCACCTTTCTATATATTGGATATATATTATTCAACTTCAATTACAGAATCAGCTTTTACTTTATCTGCCATAGATTTTTTGAATGCATCTAGTTTTTCAGCTAATGTTTCATCACTTAATGCAATCATCTGGGCAGCAAGAATTGCGGCATTTTTAGCCCCAGCTTTACCAATCGCAACAGTTGCGACAGGAATTCCACCAGGCATCTGTACAGTAGATAATAATGAATCCATACCACCTAAAGCACTTGTCTGAATAGGAACACCAATAACTGGAAGTGTTGTAGAACTAGCTAATACACCACCTAAGTGAGCAGCACCACCTGCAGCTGCGATGATCACCTTGATTCCACGTTCTTTCGCACCTTCACTTAATTTAATGACTTCATCTGGTGTACGGTGTGCACTTAATGCATGTGCTTCAAATGGAATATCAAATTCCTTTAACTGATTGAAGCAAGCTTCCATTGTAGGTAAGTCACTACGACTTCCCATGACGATACTGACGATTGGTTTTCTGTTTTCGCTCATTTGCTTTTCCTCCTATAAAATAAAAAATACATATTGCCTATCTTACCAATATGTACACTAAAAACAGTTATTTAATTGTATTAATATAGCGCATCTTCTTAAGACCATAAGTAAGACCTCCTATAATAATAAAGACGTATTTGCCTGCATACGCAAACAAATACGCCTTCGAACAAAAAGAAAGAGTAATTGTTTGCTTGTAGCCCGCAGATTTACGGTTAGCGGCTAGAAACTTGCCGTCCATATTACGGCATATATACAAGCTAATAGTCAATACATAAGTATTGTACTAAACTTCCTGTTTTATTACAAGCATAAAAGTTACATTTCTTTGGAATTTCTCTATTCTTTTTCTGTTCTTTTCTATTTTTACAACTTTTCCTTATATATTATCGTTTTTTTCAAATCATACAAGTACAATTTTCATCTTTTCATCAAAAATTATATCTACCAATAAACATCCTTCTCGCCAATTTGTTGTATCACTTCTTAAAAAATATCATATCTAAAAAAATGCATATATTCATAAAATTAATTTTCTACATGCAAGTATACATTGCCTCAGTCAATGAAAAGGGTTACAATAATAAAAAGATACATGTAAGGAGGAGTTAAAATGAAATATGCTTATATCAATGGAATTATCCTGGATGGCAGCGAAGATATGGTACCTCAAAAAGGAAAAGTCATTCTTACAGAAAATGATAAAATATTGGGAATTGTAGATAAAGATACTGATCTAAACACCTATCAGAAAATTGATTTAAAAGGTAAATATATCATGCCTGGATTAATTAATTTACATGTACACTTACCTGGCAGTGGAAAACCTGTAAAAGAAGGTGTAGATAATGGTGAACGTATCAAAAAGCTTGCGAAAAATCCAATTGTATTAATTGCTATCAAAAAAATCTGTGAAAAATATGCCAAAATGGAATTGATGAGTGGCGTCACAACCATTCGTACTGTTGGTGGCGCAAAGAATTATGATACAGAAATCAGAAATAAAATCAACGCTGGTAAAATGATTGGTCCTCGTGTATTGGCAAGTAATTATGCGATATCCGTACCTGATGGTCATATGGCTGGTTCTTTGGCCTATATCGCAAATAGCGCTGATGAAGCTGTACAATATGTTAGAAAAATAGCAGAGGATCATCCTGATTTAATCAAATTAATGATTACCGGTGGTGTTTTGGATGCGAAAGCAAAAGGTGAACCTGGTGAATTAAAAATGCCAGCAGAATATGTAAAGGCTGCCTGTGAGGAAGCACATCATCTTGGTTTAAAAGTCGCCGCCCACGTTGAAAGCCCTGAAGGGGTACGTGTTGCATTAGAAAATGGTGTTGATACCATTGAACATGGTGCACAGCCAGATGAAACAATCCTTTCCTTGTTTAAAGAACGCCACGCATGTCAGGTCGCAACCTTATCACCTGCCTTGCCTTATGCATTATTCGATCGTTCTATTTCTCATGCTACAGAGATGGAACAATATAATGGAAATATTGTATTTGAGGGTATCATCAACTGTGCAAAGGCATGTTTAGAAAACGATATTCCTGTAGGATTAGGTACAGATACTGGATGTCCTTACGTTACGCATTATGATATGTGGAGAGAACTATATTACTTCCATAAATATTGTGATGTATCGAATACATTTGCGTTATATACTGCCACAAAACGAAACGCACAGATTGCGGGCATAGGAAATATAACTGGCTCTATTGAACCAGGTAAGTGTGCTGATTTTGTTGTAACAGCAAATAATCCACTAGATGATTTAACAGCGTTGAGAGATATTGAAATGGTTGTGACGCAAGGCAAGATCATTGATCAGCCAAAAGTCAAAAAAGATCCTGAAATCGAACAGGAATTGGATAAGTTTTTATAGGAGAACGGTGAATGCCGTTCTTTTATTTTATAGGACTACTTAAATTACCTTTTTTTCATTTTGAAAATTAGATTCTAAAAAAACATTCGATATTTTTGTAAAATTTTTAGATTCTAAAAAATAAATCGTGATAAAATAAATAAACTCTAATTTTCAATCAAATATTCCTTTGATGATTTAAACAAAAGTGATATAACTAAACTAGCTAATTATAAAACAGTAAACTTAGACTTCTCCCAAAAGAAAGGACGTGTCATAAGAAATGAGTAAAGTCGATACTACACAGGTTTTTACAACAATACTTCCACTAAAGAATCTAATAGAGGATATTGTGCAAGGAACATGTGACTTAGATGCAAATTATCATCGCCCATATTGCTGGACTTCTGCCATGGTAGAAGAATTCCTTCAAGCCCTTTTACAAGGTCTATCTTTCAATCTTTTTATCCAAAAACAGGCAAAAGACTCCAACTTCAATGGCGACAAGTAAGTTGGAATACACGCTGTGCACCCTTTGGGCGTGAATGCAGCAATATAAAAAGTTCTTGTCTTTTTTTCTTCTTGTTTCTGCTTTTTTTCTATCACAATATTCCACATAATCTTTGTAAGCATTTCTCCTCTTTTTGTGCTATTATTAGCTTAATTACAAAATAGAAAAGAGGTGCTTACATGGTTAAAGAAAAAGAACATGATGATAAGAATTACCGTGTCTTTCGCTGTATTATAAAGCCTACTCATACGTTTTATGAACCATTTCTACTTGTGACTCATCTTGCGAAAAACCTCTATAATATTGGGATGTTCTATATCCGTAATGCTTATAGTGGTGCTATCAAATCTCCACAGGATAGATTTCTTAATGAAGCGAATGTGATCAACGATCTCAATGGTGTCATTGATCAATTAAATGAAATACGATTGTATGATAAGAAAACAAAACAGAAGAAGAAAAAGCCAGGTAAAATGTTCTCGAAAATCAATGAGGGAAATAGATTCGTTTTCTATGAGCTTTTGGATGGTCTGTTCAAAGTAATGAATCAAGTTGACTATCGTGCATTGCACTCTCATGTAGCTCAACAGGTATTGAGGATGTTGATGCGTGACTGGGATAGCTTTTTCAAAATTCTAAAGAAATATCGTAACGATCCAACAAGCTTAAAAGCTGCACCACATATCCCAAATTATGCAGACAAAAATGGTTATAAAACTGCGACTTTTACCAATCTATCTTGTGATATCAGAAAAGATAAGAAAGGTGGTTATGTCCAATTCCCTAAAATAGTGAAGAAGCATGGATTTCCAAGTGATAGATTCTATATCGGAAAATTAGATATGATGGATAAGGACTTTAAACAAATACGTTTGGTGCCAGAAGAAGATCATATCGTTATGGAGATCGTATATGAGATCAAAGCTGTAGAAGATACTGTAGATGTAGAAACAGCAGAAAGAATTGCAGGTATCGATATCGGTGTCAACAACTTAGCAAGTATCGCTTTCACTACAGGGCATCAGCCAGTCATCGTAAAAGGCGGTAAAGCAAAGTCAGTAAATCAAAGATACAATAAAGTCATGGCACATTTACAGTCTGAACAGTTGAAAGGCAAGAAACAGGAAACTCATATCAGAACAAAAAGGATGAAACGCGAAACAAGAAGACGCAACAATCAAATGGATGATTTCATGCATAAGAAATCAAGAAAGATCGTTGATACATGTATGGAAGAAAACGTTGAAGTCATCGTGATCGGAAACAATACGGATTGGAAACAGAACATCAATCTAGGCAAGAAAAACAATCAGAATTTTGTACAGATGCCATTTCAGAAATTCATCAAAATGATCAAGTATAAAGCAGAAGCAGTCGGTATCAAAGTAATGATAACAGAAGAAAGCTATACATCCAAAGCCAGCAGTATAGACGAGGATCAAATACCTTGTTATGGCGAAGAAGAAAAGGAATATACATTTAGTGGGAAACGAATAAAACGAGGCTTGTACAGAAGTAAAGAAGGTATCTTGATAAATGCAGATATCAATGGCGCAAGCAATATCATAAGAAAAGTATATCCATGTAAGCCAAAACTCAGAGATCGATGGTATAGAGGTACAGTGAACATACCAGTTATGTGTATCTAATCGTAAACACGAGTAGATATAGATACAAAAAATTCTAGCTTGTACAAATAATGGATAAGTCAGAAGCTCCCTGCTCTATAGCTGGAAGTAGTTCACTATCCTAATAATTTTTCTTTACGAATACCGATATATTCACCCGAGGTGAATTCACCTTTGCTAATATATCCCATATCATCATAAAAGCGATGAATAGCATCATTGCCTTTCTGACAATCTAAGCGTATACCTCTTTTTCCCATCTGTTTTGCGATATCTTCACAAGCTTTCACAAATAAGGCACCGACACCATGATAAGATGGTAAAGTCGCAAGATGATGTAAATACATATAGGCATCATCATGATCCCAGCGCTCATCATCATGAAAAAAGCCAACGATGCCAATAATTTGTCCATCCTCTTTCATACCCAGTATTTCTTGCTTCTGAAGATGCTTCAAAAAATAGTCTGAAGAATAAAAAGACAGATAATCTCCCTGATTCCACTGTTTCATACCTTTTTCATCCATCCATTGAATACGCTGGCTGATAATATCAATAACATTAGATAATTCATGTTCTTTAAGAAATTCAAAAGTATACATAGATATGACCTCCATATGATTCATAGTGTAACACGATTTTGTAGGATATGCTACAAAAATAGGTTTGTAAAAGTTGCAGAGTTGTCATATAATGAACTTACGTGAGAAGGATGGTTTTAGTATGAAGAAAAAAATGACGATGCAGGATATCGCTGATATGAGCGGTGTTACAAAAAGCACCGTTTCCCGTTATTTTAACGGCGGATATGTAAAGGATGAAACAAGAGAAAAAATAAAAAGCATTATTGAAAAATATAATTATGAACCTAATGCTTTTGCGCAAAGTTTAAAAGCGAAACAAAGCCGTATCATCGGTGTGATAGCGCCATGTCTTGATTCAACAGTTACTTCCCGTACAATGATGGCAATTGACGATTATCTACGCAAAGAAAATTATATGTCCCTGGTGATCAATACGGATCATGATGAAAAGCTGGAACTGAAATATATGGAAAGTCTATGGCGTATGAATGTAGATGGTATCATTTTGATTGCGACACAGGTAAGTGAAGCACATTGTGCGCTAGTGAAAAAAATGGATCTGCCTGTTGTGTTTGTTGGACAAAAATTTAAAGATGGTATCTCTATTCTATATGATGATTATCATGCTGGTATTAAAGTTGGCGAATTAGCAGCTGAAAAAGGGCATCGAGATATTGTGTATATTGGTGTGATGGAAAGTGATCAGGCAGTTGGTGTAGAAAGAAAAAACGGCATTTTAGATGGATTAAAGCATAAAGGTGTTACAAAAATAGAATTGCTGCATGCAGATTTCAGCTTTGATGTTGCTTATGAAAAAGTAAAAAAATTATTGATGAAACGCATTCCAGATATGATCATTGCGGCGACAGATCGTCTGGCATTTGGCGCATATAAAGCAATACAGGAAAAAGGTTTACGAATACCCGAAGATATATCACTAGTGGGATTTGGTGGATATGAAATCAGTTCATTATTAACACCAAAACTTACCACAATACGTTATGACAGTGATACAGCCGGTTATATCGCAGCAGAAACCATGAGTAAGCTTTTAAAAGAAGAACCTGTACCAAAGGTACAAATTGTTGGTTATGAGCTATTACAGGGAGATAGTATTAAAGAAATGTAAAAGGATAGGGGGGATAACATGGCAGATGTACAATATGAACAAAAAAGCATAGAAGAAATCGAGCAAATGATACTAAAGGTGCGCATGTATGATTTAAAACTTGAAAAGGAGTTATGCTATACCTTGACAGAGAAAGCCAAATTAGAAAATGACAGCTATGCGCTGGCGTTTTCTTATACCTTTTTAGGCGATTATTATCTGGCAATGCGTAATAATGATTCCTGTATCTTATATCTGAATCGTGCCAAAACCTTAGGTGAAACGATGAATTATCAGGACCTGCTTGTCAGAATATATAATTATCTAGGAATGTTTTATTGTTCTATCAATGATGAATTTAGCGCAATGGATGATTATCTGAAATCTTTAACGATGGCAGAGGAGCAACAAAATATAGCATTTATGGCAGCCGCCTATAACAATATTGCGGATTGTTTTGAAGGAAAGAAAGATTTTGAAAAAGCGCTGCATTATTATAAAAAGAGTTATGCTGTTTTAAAAGGCAGTGATAAGAATGGATATTCCAAAGCAGTCGCATTAACCAATCTGTGCCATTGTTGTCATCGAAGTCATCGCATAGATGATTTACATAATTATTTAAAAGCATTTGATGAAATTGATCAACAGTACTACACACCAGGTATGCAGTTTATGCGTTTATACAGTGAAGCTGTTGGGGCGCTTTCTGATCATCAGTTGGATATATTCTATCAGAAAAGTGATGCTTTATTTGAAATGGAAAAAGAAATGGAAGATCTGTTGCTGGTATATCAACTTTTTATAAATATCTGTATGGACTTCCTTGTATTGAAAAATAAAGACTATGCTGCAAGATGTCTGGAAATTCTCTTAGAAGTAAATGAAGATGAGGATGTAAAGGCATTAAGGGAAATACATAAGCTGATGATCAAGTATTGTAAAATATTTGATTTGCATGATGAACTGATTGAGGCCTATGAGCGTTTTTATTATATCACCATGGCGATAGAAGATATGGAGCAGGCAACATACAGTGCAGGTTTATATACGAAAATTGAATTACATCGTGCAAAGGAAAAACAAAATGATCTAAAGAAAGAAAACGAACAGTTAGAATATATGATGAATATCGATGATTTAACAAGTACTGCCAATCGACGAAGCTTCAATCATATGTTAAAGAATGAAAGAGTGCAAAAAGCAAAATCTTTAGCATTTGCGATGTTGGATATCGATTATTTTAAAGAATATAATGATCGCTATGGTCATCAGATGGGAGATCAGGCACTGATTGAATTTGGCAAGACTTTGATTCGATATGCGCAAGAAGATATCTTGCCATTTCGCTATGGTGGAGATGAATTTGTGGTAATCTTTATCAATGTAAGTGAAGATACTGTACTAGACTTCTTGAATCATGTCAAAACAGATTTCAGAGGTAAACAAATTGCACACCACGCTTCTCCAATTGAAGATATTCTCAGCGTTTCTTATGGGCATGCTTATCAGGCTACGCCACAAAAGGATGTTGAAGCCTTGTTGAAAGAAGCAGATTATCAGTTGTATAAAGTAAAGAAAGCAAGAAAGAAAGCATCTTAAGGATGCTTTTTATAATTATTATAGAAAAGCACTGGATAAAGTATGGCTGATGCATACCATCAGTGTTTTTTTTTATGTTTTAAACAAATATGAAATAATTTGTAATACCGATACCACAATGTATATCATAACGAATAAACCTTTTATTAAAATATTTTAAACAAAGTGTTGACAAATGACTGTAACCGCTTTATACTCTAATTGTAAGGAACCGGTACCACAAAGAAAAAAGGAGGAATTTCTTATGAATTACACAAATGATGCCAAAGCAATCGTTCAAGCGGTTGGAGGGAAATCTAACATCAACTCTGTTGCACACTGTGCTACTCGTCTACGTTTCGTATTACAGGATGAATCTAAAGTCGATGAAAAAGCTTTAGATGCTATGGATATTGTAAAGGGAACATTCTCAACTAATGGACAGTATCAAATCATTATTGGCGCAGGAACTGTAAATCAGGTATGCGATGAAGTTAACAACGTACTTGGAAACAGTGGACAGGAGGGTCCAGCGAAAGAAGAACCAAAACAAAGCGGACACTATGTACAGCGTGCTGTAAAACTGTTAAGTGATATTTTCGTACCAATTATTCCAGCAATTGTTGCCGGTGGTTTATTGATGGGATTATACAATGTATTAAGTGCTCCATTCTTTAATGGCGGAGAAACATCTTTGATTCAGATGTATCCTCAATTTAGTGGATTAGCTACTATGTTAAATACATTCTCTAATGCACCATTTACATTCTTGCCAGTATTGATTGGATTTAGTGCTACAAAGAAATTTGGAGGAAATCCATTCCTAGGTGCTGCTATGGGTATGATCATGGTTCATCCTGATCTGTTAAATGCTTATAACTTAGGTAAACCTGAATTTACAGCGCCTGTATGGGATCTGTTTGGATTAAGTATTCCGGCAATTGG
>OGXN01001042.1_pt1 | contig 29741 bp, 35 predicted proteins | sample 1576281 | NCBI WGS metagenome assembly OGXN01 (sample SAMEA3541494, study PRJEB24748) | human gut metagenome | biome: human gut; feature: human-associated habitat; material: faeces | place: China | collected 2012
TTGGTATATTAGATTTATTACTCTTTGTATGAGTAACTTTAATATACCAGGAGAACATATGAATTTAGGAGATCATATACAACAAGCCAGAAAGAAAGCTCAATTATCACAAGAAAAGCTAGGAGATATGGTTGGTGTCACCAGACAGACAATCAGCAACTGGGAACTCAATATTACCACCCCTGATGCCAATCAGTTATTAGCACTGTCAAAGGCATTACAAGTCAGCATGGATGCCCTGATGGAAAATGATATCCAGCATCTTATAGAACAGAAAGTAAATGTTGTGGAAACACAGGTCAGTAAAAACAATACGCTGCTGCTTTGTATATTGATTGCCCTCATGGTTCTTTTTATATTGATGTTCATCATGAACGCTTAGAGGAGGAAATTTATGAATCAAACAAAGTCAAAAATGCATACTTTATATTTTCTGATTGCCCTTTACATTTCGATATATATTGGGAATATTGTTTTAGATATTACGGATAATTTCATACAGAATATATGGATACCAAGAATCCTTGGAACCATTACATGTGCAATTATGGGACTATTATTTCAGAAGTACTGGTTAAGCAAATATGCTTAATGCTTGTCATCATAACAGCATCATATTTTACATTTTGTTTCACGATTTGAAATTTTTTACATATTTTTGATGATTTTTCTTGTAATTCTTGTCAAAGTATCGTATCATATAGGCAAATGGGAGTGAGTGCTATGCATAACAAAGGATATTATTATTATCGATAGTTCGTTATAAAGCCATAACATATGCATGGTTCTTTTTCTCTTTATAACGATTACACAAAAGCATCTGTCGAATGATTGATGCTTTTTTTTTCTTAATCAGGAGGATAAACAAATGAAAATTCATGTGGATTTAAAAGAAAATGGTTATGACATCATTATGGAGCATGGTGTATTAGCCAATGTAAAAGATTATGTAGATCTCAATCGTAAAGTCATGGTCATCACGGATGAAGGCGTTCCTTTAGAATATGCGACCAGTGTAGTTGCACAATGTGCAGAAGGATATCTGCATGTTGTTCCACAAGGTGAAGATTCTAAAAGCCTGAGCGTATTTAAAGAAATCTGTGAAGATCTATTGGAACAGCAGTTCTCTAGAAAAGACTGTATTATCGCAATAGGTGGTGGTGTTGTTGGAGATTTAAGTGGATATGTAGCCGCTAGCTATATGCGTGGTATTGATTTTATTCAAATCCCTACCACAACCCTTTCTCAGATTGATTCCAGTATTGGTGGAAAAGTTGCGATTAATCTGGATGAAGTTAAAAACATCATTGGTGCTTTCTATCAGCCAAAGATAGTAATTATTGATCCAGATACGTTACAGACTTTACCAAAACGTCATTATATCAATGGGTTGATCGAAGCGTTAAAAGAAGGTTTGATTTATGATGAAAGCCTGTTTAATTTATTTGAAGCCGGTGATATCTATAAAGATTTAGACCAGATTATTGAAAAGGCATTATATGTGAAAAAAGATGTTGTGGAAAAAGATGAAAAGGAACAGCATTTAAGAAAAATCTTAAACTTTGGACATACGATTGGACATGCGATTGAAAGTTATTATCACTTAAGTGAATATCTACATGGAGAATGTGTTGCGTTTGGCATGTTGTATTTTATCGAAAAGGAAGATATTAAAAAACGTGTTCTTGCGATTTATGATAAACTGGGCATCAAGGCATCTGCGCCTTATGATCCTGATACAGTATATGGCTTATTATGCAATGATAAAAAAGCAGCACATGGAAGTGTCAGTATCGTCAAGGTGAAAGAAATTGGCAAGGCAGAAATTCAGGATATGAAGCTTGAAGAAGTCAGAGTATTATTGAAAGGATAAGATTATGAAAAACAGTTTTGGAAATCATTTAAATGTTTCATTGTTTGGGGAAAGTCATGGTGAAGAAATTGGTGTTGTGATTGATGGATTAGCACCCGGTATTCATCTGGATATGGACTTTATCAACGCAATGATGGATAAGCGTAAAGCAAAAGGAAGAATCAGTACACAACGTAAAGAAGGCGATGAAATTCATATCGTCAGTGGTTATTTTAATGGATATACCACAGGGACACCCCTTACCATATTGATTCATAATACCAATACAAGAAGTGGTGATTATGAAAAGACAAAAAACCGTTTACGCCCTTCTCACGCAGATTATACCGCAGAAGCAAAATATCTTGGCTATCAGGATTATCGTGGCGGTGGACATTTCAGCGGTCGTTTAACTGCACCTATCGTTGCGGCTGGAGCGATTGCCATGCAAGTATTGAATGAAAAGAAAGGCATTTTGATTGGTTCTCATATTGCGGAATGTCATGGTATCAAAGATACCTTATTCTCAAGTGATGAATCCACACTTAAAAGTGAAATTGAAAAAATGAATGCCAGTGATTTTGCGGTACTGGATAAAGATATCGCAGAACAAATGCATCGCCATATTGAAGAAGCCGCAAATATAGGCGATAGCGTTGGTGGTATTCTGGAAAGTGTCATTTTGCATATGCCAGTGGGTGTAGGCGAACCATTCTTTGATTCTATAGAAAGCAGATTAAGTCATTTATTATTTAGTGTACCTGCTGTAAAAGGTGTGGAATTTGGTTTAGGCTTTGATTTTGCGAATCATTATGGCAGTGAAGTCAATGATGCGATTATTTATGATCAAAAGGAACACAGAGTAAAAACCGCTACCAATCATAATGGAGGCATCAATGGTGGCATCAGTAATGGTATGCCGATTCGTATTCGCACAGTAATTAAACCAACCCCTTCCATATATAAGGAACAGGATACGATAGATAAAGAAACACATGAAGCCGTAAAGCTTCAGATTGAAGGAAGACATGATCCAGCGATTATTCATCGCGCGAGAATCGTGGTAGATGCTGTATTAGCACTTGGTATTTTAGATTTATTGATGGAACGTGACGCAACACTTTCCATGTTTAACAGAACGTAGGAGGAAATTGATTATGATTATTACAATGAAGAAAGATGCGACAAAACAAGATATTGAAAATGTCATGCGACAGTTGAAAAACAAAGGACTACAGATTCATGAAAGTATCGGGGAAAACTACAATGTCTTTGGGGTAGTTGGGGATACTTCTCAAATCGACCCAAAACGTATTGAGGCAAATCCTCATGTGGAAAGCGTTGTACGTGTATCCAGTCCTTATAAGAAAGCGAGCCGTATGTTTCATCCAGAAGATACCATCATTAACGTAAATGGTATTAAAATCGGTGGAAAAGAAAAAATCGTTGTCATTGGCGGACCATGTTCTGTGGAAGGAAAAGACATGATTTGTCATTTGGCACAGGAAGTAAAAAACAGTGGCGGTGTCATGCTAAGAGGTGGCGCATATAAGCCAAGAACTAGTCCATACGCTTTCCAGGGTATGGGTACAGAAGGTATTCTGGCAATGGTGGAAGCTCGTAAAAAAACCGGCTTGCCAATTGTCACAGAATTAATGAGTGCAGATAAACTGGATGAATTTATCGAATATGTGGATGTTATCCAGATTGGCGCAAGAAATATGCAAAACTTTGATCTGTTGAAGGCTGTTGGAAAAACCAACAAACCAGTTCTTTTAAAACGAGGACTTGCCAATACAATTGAAGAATGGATCATGAGTGCAGAATATATTATGTCAGAAGGCAACGAAAATGTTATGCTGTGTGAACGTGGTATCCGTACATTTGAACCATATACAAGAAACACTTTAGATTTAAGCGTTGTGCCAATTATCAAAAAGAAAACACACCTTCCTATCATTATTGATCCAAGTCATGCGACTGGAGATTGGGAACTTGTGGAAAGTGCATCTTTAGCAGCAATTGCCGCAGGTGCGGATGGATTGATCATTGAAGTACATGACTGTCCAGAATGCGCTTGGAGTGATGGTGCACAATCATTAAAACCGCAGCGTTTTGCGGAAGTCATTCGTAAAGGTAAAAAGATCGCCGAGGTTATCGGGAGGGATATGTAATGCAGGCAACGATTACCCCTTCCAAGGTATCCGGTGCTATCTGTATACCCCCAAGTAAAAGCATGGCACATCGTGCTATCATCTGTGCATCCTTAGCAAAAGGCCGCAGTATCATTGAACATGTGGAATATTCAAAAGATATTTTAGCAACGATGGATGGTATGCGAAAACTAGGTGCAATAATCACACAGGAGCATGATCGTTTGATTATCGATGGGATACAAGACTTTCATTGTGAAAGTGATGAAGTATTCTGTAATGAATCCGGTTCTACCTTACGATTTTTTATCCCAATTTTCTCATTATGTCATCAAACCTTAACCTTTACCGGTGCTGGTCGTTTACTACAGCGCCCGCAAAAGGTATATGAAGATATCTTCCATGAACAGGGATTATACTTTTCTCAAAACGACAAAGGAATTACCATCAAAGAATCATTAAAACCCGGTGAATATCATATCAAAGGAGATATCTCCTCCCAGTTTATCAGTGGCCTGTTATTCACATTGCCCCTGTTGTCCAAGGATAGTATCCTGCATATCGAACCACCCTTTGAATCCAGATCCTATGTAGATCTAACATTGGAAATGCTGGAATTGTTTGGTGTTCATGTATCCTACAAGGATGATCATACTTTATGGATACCAGGCAATCAAAGCTATCAGCCACACGATTACCGTATTGAAGGGGACTTTTCACAACTGGCTTTCTTTGCGGTATTGGCTGCGATATCATCTGATTTAGATGTTACAGGTATCCGTCACAGTTCTGCACAGGGAGATAAAGCTATTATCTCCATTCTAAAAGATTTTGGCGCAAAAATAGAAGAAATTGAAGATGGCTATCATATATCTAAAAGTTCATTACACGGCTGTGTGATTGATCTAGCGAATTGTCCTGATTTAGGACCAATTCTATGCGTCCTTGCCATGTATGCACAAGGAGAAACCATCATACAAAATGCACAGCGTTTACGTATTAAAGAAAGTGATCGTATCGCTGCCATGGAAGAAGAATTAAGAAAGTTTGGCGTGGATATCCATTCCAACGAAGATACCATCTTTATCAAAGAATGTACCCACCCTATCTGTAAAGAAACCTTATCAGGACACAACGATCATCGTATCGTTATGGCATTAAGTGTCGCATTATTATGTAGTGAACAATCTGGAACCATAGAAGGTGCACAGGCAATATCTAAAAGTTATCCTACCTTCTTTGAAGATGTTACACGCATTCATGGAAAGGTGGAATGTGCATGATCACAAAAGATACACGCTTTCTTATCATCGGTTTGGGACTGATTGGTGGAAGCTATGCCATGGGATTAAAAAAGAACGGCTATCATGTGGAAGCCATTGAAATCAATCAATTAAGCATTGATTATGCTTTAAAAAATGGCATCATAGACAAGGGTTCTACTTTCGATTTAGATATGATATCCCAGGCAGATGTCATTATCGTTTCCCTGTATCCAAACATGAGTGTTGATTGGATTGCGACTTATCAAAAATACTTTAAGCCTGGTGCTTTAATTTCCGATGTTGCCAGTGTAAAAACCGGTGTAGTCAAACCAATACAGGATATCATCCGTGATGATGTAGAATTTTTAAGCTCCCATCCAATGGCTGGAAAAGAAGTCAGTGGTGTGAAATTTGCGGATGATACCATCTTTCATTCCGCTAACTTTATTATTCTGCCTACAGAAAAAAATACAAAAGAAGCAATCGATTCCCTGCGCCAGATGGCTCAGATTTTAGGTTTCCATAATATCAGTGAATTAAGTGTGGAAGATCATGATGCCATGATTGGTTTTGTATCGCATTTAACACACGCCATTGCGGTTTCTTTGATGAATACCAATGACAATACGCACCTGGTGGAATACACCGGTGACTCTTTCCGTGATCTGACGCGCATAGCGAAGATCAATGAGAATCTTTGGAGTGAGGTTTTCTTCCTGAATAAAGATAATCTGATTAAAGAAATTGATGACTTTACCGCAGAAGTAGAAAACCTGAAATCAAAACTTATCCATAATGATGTAGAAGGATTAAAAGAATTATTTATCCAATCCACTGCAAGACGAAAATTATTTGATAAATAGGAATCATCGTTGTATGATTTCTTTTTTTATGGCAGGTTGTACCTTCCTTTGGGTATTTGATGTTTACAGGGATTGTATCACTTGTGGAATTTTATATAATGTTGATAAGGAGGTTTCTATATGAAAATACGCATTGAACAGGATGCAGCTTACAAAGAAGAAGAAATCATCATCCATTGTGCGATGATACATCCCCGCTTACAAAAGCTCATCCATATGATGGAACAATATGCCATCTCTTTTGAAGTATATGATCACAATAAAACTTCATTTATTCCTATTGATGAAATATATTACTTGGAATCTGTGGACGGTAAAACCATCGTTTATACAAGTCATCACTTTTATGAAATGAAGCAATCCCTTCAACAATTAGAAGAACGTTTAAAGAATACGACATTTTGTCGTATCAGCAAACATACGATTGTGAACATTTTATGGATTGATGCATTAGAACCATATGCCAATCACCGCTTGTTGCTGCACATGGAAAACAACGACAAGCTCATAGTGAATCGCATGTATTTGGAAACATTAAAGGCTGCCATTAGCCAGTAAGGAGGAATACTCTATGTATCGTTTTTTTCACAAATATCTACCCTATGGATGTATCTGTAGTGTTCTATGTATGATTGTGGAAAGCATCAATGCCATCCGTTTTTCCACAACCATAGAAGGTACTGTTATTTTATCAGATATCGCCATGATTATGATCTTGACCATCGCATGTTATGTTATTGATTTCTATGATTTTAAAAGTTATCGTAGTTATTTTTTCACTCGATACGTGATATTATTTATCATCTTTATGATTGCGTATCAACTCTTTTTCACAATTCCTTTCAGCTTTCATGGAGTTTTTAATTTATGGTTGATATACACAGTGAATATTCTTTTGATACAAGCTTATGTAAATCATACCGTTGTGAAAGAAACTGCCCAGATGAATGCCTTGTTACAAAAGAAAAAAGCAGAAAAAAATTAAAAAGGCTTTACAGCAAAACATTGTTACGTTATAATATCATTGTAACAAAACATTGTTCTATTGAAAGGAGGTATAACTTATGTTCCTACATCACACAAAAAAAGAAAAAGGATTTTACTATCATGCCGAAGAATTACGTTATGAAGAAAAAATGCAGTTCATGAAAAGCGCAGCATTTCAAAATAGTGCTCTCTTAGAAATCAAAATGAAATAATAACATTTTAATAACATTTTAATAACATTTCTAATCAAGCACCCCATCATTCCTGAATCATCTTATATTAATAAGACCATAAGAATGCTGCGTAAAAGAAAACATCAGACTTGTTTCTATTTCAATCTGATGTTTTTTTATATTTTAATATTTTTCAATGATACAATCATGATGTTTATGATTATCTGCTTCTGTAGAATAATTGATACCAACCAACAATATTTCATCAAAATTGCTTACTCGATCAACATATTTTTTCCTTTTGATCTGATCGATTGCTTCTTCTGCACTCTTATTATACTTAAGTTCTAAGATGATTGCTGGATATCCCTTTTTCTTTGGAGTGAAAAGATAATCTACAAATCCTTTGCCTGACTTATCTTCTCTTGTGACTTCATAATAATTTCTCGCATACAGATAACACAATGTAATCACACATGACAGACTATTTTCGTTATTATATTGCAAGAATGGTATTTCTCGATCATGTGCTTCCTCAATATATTGTGCTACTTTTTCTCCATCCATCGCAATTGTCGCATCTAATACATTTTTAGAATTATTGACGATATCTGCGATTCCACCCATACTCTTTCTATTTAACACTCTTTGAAATTTTTCCATCAATTCATGATTTGGTATTCTCAAGAAACCATCATGATATGACAAGAATCCAAAGACCACCATGGCAGATAATATTTCATCCCGACTATTTAAGTGCAACTGTTCTGCGCCATATCCTTCCAATTCCACTTCTACAGGAATCCCTGCCACCATTTTCACAATGTCCTCTCTTACTGCATCTACATTATGTTCTATATATTCAGCTATTTCATCCATTGGTCCTGTTTCTGTCCAGTAGTTAAGACAGACACCATCCGTTATCGCAGATGAAACAGATCGTGGATTAAATAAACTTGAACCATTTGATTTGTAATATCCATCATACCATTTTTTTAATGTTTCAAATGATGGCTTCGTGTATTTCTTAGTTAATTCAATAATTTCCTCTTCATCAAACCCAAAATAATCTTCATAAATCCTATCATTCATAAAATTATATTCTTTAAACATATTCAACTCAGATCCGCTAGAGTATTTTGCGATTGGTAACACTCCTGTCATATAAGCCAATTCTACGTAAGATTGATCTTTTAATAATCCTTTTAAAAATTCCAGGTAAGCCTTTTTATCTTTTTCTTGCATAAAGTCCTTATAAAAGATACTATCCCATTCATCCATAATAAAGATGAATTTTTCATTTGTCCTCTTTAATAAGCTTTTTATTGGTTCTCCATGAACTTTCTCTATGCCATATACTTCTTTCAAATCTTCCTAAATACAATATTTTATCCAACTGATATATTCTTCATAGGTTGTGCATGGATCAGGCAATGTACTAAAATCAATATAGACTACATGATGTTTATTGATATGTTCTTCATAGGTTGATGTTTGTGCTATTTTTAAATCTTTAAATAATTCATGTGTGTCATATCCTTGCGTATAGTATGCCCCAAGCATATTTGCATTCATCGTTTTCCCAAATCTTCTAGGACGCGTGATACAAAAATAACAATCTTCACTACCAATTACTTCATTAAATTTATTAATTAGCATGCTTTTATCAATATAGATTTTTTTCTTTAAAACTCGTTGGAATAATTCAACAGGAATATTAGTATCCAAATAATAATACATATCCATCACCTCATCTCTTTTTATATTATAGACTATTCTTTCTTCTTTTACTATGAAAAAAGCACTATCTATTGTTTTCATTAGACAATGCTTATCGTTCCTATTTATATTTTTCGATAATACAATCATGATGTTTATGTTTATCTGCATCTGTAGAATAATTGATACCAACAAACAGTATTTCATCAAAATCTTTCACTCGCTCTACATAGTTTTTCTTCTTGATTTGATCAATTGCTTCTTCTGCACATTTATTATATTTCAGTTCCAATATAATTGCAGGATATCCCTTTTTCTTAGGTGTAAAAAGATAATCTACATATCCTTTACCGGATTTATCTTCTCTTGTGACATCATAATAATTTCTTGCATACAGATAACATAAAGTAATCACACATGACAGACTATTTTCGTTATTATATTGCAAAAACGGTATCTCTCGGTCATGTGCTTCTTCAATATATTGTGCTACTTTTTGTCCATCCAATGCAATTGTCGCATCTAATACATTTTTAGAATTATTGACGATATCTGCAACACCACCCATACTTTCTCTTTTCAATACTCTTTGAAATTTTTCCATCAATTCATGATTTGGTATGCGTAAGAAACCATCATGATATGATAAGAACCCAAAGACCACCATGGCTGATAATATCTCATCACGACTATCTAATTGTAATTGAGATGCAGCATACCCTTCCAATTCTACTTCTACAGGGATACCTGCCACCATTTTCACGATGTCTTCTCTTACCTCATCTACATTATGCTCTATATATTCTGCAATTTCATTCATTGGCCCTGTTTCTGTCCAATAATTTTTGCATTTTCCTTTTTGTAACGCTAATGAAACAGATCGAGGATTAAACAAACTTTTCCCTTCACTGGTATAATATCCATCATACCAGTATTTTAATTCTTCATATCCTACACTATTCATCTGATTACATAATTCTTTTACTTCATCTTCATGAAATCCAAAAAATAAATCATATTCATCATCATTCATAAAATTTAATTCATCAAACATATTCAATTCCGAACCAGTTGAATATTTTGCGATTGGTAATACCCCTGTCATATAGGCTAATTCCACATATGGCTGAGTTTTAAATAATCCTTTTAAAAATTCTAAATATGCTTTTTTATCCTTTTCTTGCATAAAATCTTTGTAAAAAATACTGTCCCATTCATCCATTATAAAGATAAATTTCTCATTTGTTTTTTCAAATAGATTTTGGATTGGTTCTCCAGGAACTTTTTCAATTCCATAACCTTTTTTTAAATCATCTTGCAAGCAGTATTTAATCCAGCTTATATATTCTTCATATGAATTACATGGATCAGGCAACCTACTAAAATCTATATAAATAACATGATGTTTATTGATATGTTCTTCATAAGACACTGTCTGTGCTATTTTCAAATCTTTAAATAATTCATGGGTATCATATCCTTTTGTATAATACGCGCCAAGCATCACTGCATTGATTGTTTTTCCAAATCTTCTAGGGCGTGTAATACACATAAATCGATTTTCTTTTCCTATCAAAGGATATATTTTATTGATCAACATGCTCTTGTCTACATAAGGTTCAGTTGAGACAACAATTCTAAATTGTTCCATAGGAGTTTCTTTGTCTAGAAAATACATTCACACTCACCTCATCTCTCTTTTTATATTATAGACTATTTTCTCCTCTTTTACTATGAAAAAAGCACTGTCCTTTCCATGACGCATTATAAGCGTATCATTACATTTTTTGTTTCTGATTTATTTTCCTGTTACTTGTTATTCCTAATTAATTTTTGTATAACTTAACAAATGGAGGTATTATATGGAAGATCAAGAAAAATTTAAGCTAGATGCAACATCCGTATGCAAAATGCTGTTACTATATTTATTGATTCCATCTCTCATGGTGATTTTTGTAGGTGCATTACTCCTTGCTAGTGGATATAATGAATATGATTCTACTATGATGGCATCTGTGTTATGTCTAAGTGCGATGTCTATTTACATCATTCAACATTATCCGAAGCGAATGGATGTAACGTTGCCTTACCAAAAACCTGTAAAAAGCTTTACACGTCAGATATTTACTAGATATATCATGATTACTATTGGAATCACCTATCTTATTTCACTTTGTTTTAATTTATTTACATTGCTTGTACAAAATCAGATAGAATTTCATACCATTGATATGTCTATGGGAAATCAGCTTCTAATCAATATCTTCAATGTTGTATACAGTATCTTATTGGCACCTTTATTTGAAGAATTGATTTTTAGAGGACTCATATTAGAGAAATTAAAACCTTATGGTACTCGTTTTGCGATATTGACTGTATCTATCCTGTTTGCATTATTTCATGGCAATCTGCCACAAACAGTTCCACTTTTCTTCTTTTCTATCGTGCTATGTAAGATGACTTTACGAAGTGAATCCATATATCCAGCTATTATCACACATATCATTTTTAATACCATTGGTACTGTGACATCCTTTATATCTAATATTTATATCGCCGCATTGATTGGATGGGTCATGATTATTTTCATGGGATATGCATTGATAAAAGTGATAAAGTATTTACGGAAACATCCTTTTAAAAACAGAGAAAAAGAAGCTTGGAGAGTACGTGACTTTTTCCATAACTGGGCTGGTATTATATTTTTGATTTTGATTATATTAAACATACTAACATCTATTGAATTATTATAGGACAGATTCGTCTGTCTTTTTTTGTATATTACCAAATATTTGGATTATAATGTTCATAGGTGATCTTTATGGATACATTACTATCTTATACAGCATGGATGATGAATGAACCAGAACCCTGGGGTATTTTTCATATACTTATGTTGTTAGTAGGGGTTCCTGTCACAATCTTTCTGGGATGGAAAACCCATCATATATCCCAAGCAATGCATCAGCGCTTGTTATTTATTCTTGGTATGATCCTTATCTTATTAGAGTTATATAAACAATTATTTTCTTATGCCATTGTAAATCATCATACTTATGACTGGTGGATTTTTCCCTTTCAATTATGTTCGCTGCCTATGTATTTGTGTGTTCTTTTACCTTTCTTGAAAAAGCATTCGACTTCTATCATAGAAACCTTCTTGATGGATTTTACTATTTTGGGAGCTTCTATGGCACTTTTGTTTCCTGATGATATGATGCATCCCTATATTACATTAACGGCGCATGCTTTTTTATGGCACTTTATTTTATTGTTTATAGGATTCCATATTGCCTGGTATCGTAATACTTTTGCTAAATATCATCAGGTCGTACTGTTATTCTTTCTTACCGCTGCATTGGCAACATGTTTTAATATAATATTTCATACTTATGGTGATATAGATATGTTTTATATCAGTCCTTATATGCCTTTCTCACAACCTGTTTTTGATATGCTAGAGCCAATTATTGGGCGCATACCAACCATTTTGATTTATTTAGTATGTGCCTGTGGTGGTGGACTGCTTATTCAAAAAATCATCGCATATAAAAAGCATCCGTAGATGCTTTCCTTTTACTTATTGGTGTATGAAATGATATACAGCACCAACCATTCCAGCCGTATTTCCTAGCTTTGCCTGTGTAATTTCCAGATCTTTCGCAAACATAGGCATGGCTTTTTCTTTGATTTTTTTACGTAATGGTGCTATCAAATATTCAGTTTCATTGCTTACACCACCGCCGATCACGATGATTTCTGGATTAAAGATATGCACAAGGGATACACAGCCTGCGACAATATCCTCTATCCATTCATTCACAACTTTCTGTATTTCCTGATCCCCTTTCTTCAGGCATTGAAATACTTCCATGCCATTCATGACTGGTCTTGATGGACAGCGTGCCTGTATTCTTCGTATTAAAGCTGATGTCGATGCATAACGCTCAAAGCATCCTTGATTTCCACATCCACATGGTTCTCCCTGCTCATGAAGTATCATATGTCCGATTTCTCCAGCAATGCCATTTCTTCCTGTCAACAGTGTTCCATTCACAATCATACCTCCACCAATGCCAGTACCAATCGTAAATGCCACAACATTTTGATAACCTTTCGCAGCTCCCATCCATGCCTCGGCTAATACCATACAATCCGCATCATTCAATACGGTACAAGGCAAAAGCAGCGTTTCTTCTATGCGCTCTTTGATATGACTGCCACAATATCCTGGCACAGAACCACCGGAGCCAATCACAACACCACTATGATCATCAATCTGACCAGTCGCAGAAACACCTACTCCTTTGATTTGTGCCAGATCAATTTCTTTTTCTGAAAGAAACATCAAAATCCCCTGCATCACTGCATCCATAAATGGTATTTTATAATGATCAATATTCACAGGATATTTCGCAGATATGAGTACTTCTCCTGATGCATCCACAATACCTACTTTTACATCTGTACCACCAATATCAATTCCCAGATAGTCCATATGTTTCACCTTCTTCTATCATGAATTTGATAACGGCTTTTTCTACTTTTGTGCTTACATGCGTAATATCTGGTTTATGTAAATCTTCTGGGAAACAAATCGCAAAGCTGTCTTCTTCCAAAAGGAAAGAACCAAGAGCCGTTCCCTGATATTCTTGAAAATCATCCTCTTTCTGGTATTCATTTAATGCCTTTGTATGTAATAAGTCTGTGTATTCTACTATTTCATTGCCTTTTACCAATAATTGAATATCCCCATAAACTTGATGGCCTTCAAATGGTTTTTCTTCTGATGAAACCGTCTTACAATCAAATCTTCTTAATAAAACATGCTGTCCAGCAACCGGTGTTTCACCCATTGGGGCATTACGCCATTCTTCTTTTTGAATATATGCAATTGCGATATCCAGATTTTTATTGATTCCGATATATCTGTTTAAATCTTTTAGTTTACCTGTAATCATAATGTTCTCCTTATTTTAAAAAGAAACTTCACAAGGAAGTTTCTAGTCACATGCATTTAATACTTCAATATCATTTACCTGATAATGAGCTTTAATTTCCTTAAATGACTGTTTTACTTTTTTAATTTCTTCTTCACTCAGGTTCATAAATGGCGCTCTGACATAACCGGCATCTACGCCCATCCAGCGAAGGCTTTCTTTGATGACTGCATAATAATCATATTTTAATGATGCTTCAATGATATCTACTGCGATTTTCTGTTTTTTCTGTGCACCAGCGATATCTCCACTTTTTACTTTCTGATAAATATCCTTAAATACATCCGGCATCATGGAATAGAAAGAACCGATGATTCCATCTGCTTCGTTGATAATGCCACTGACTGCCATTTCATCTGCGCCAGAGTATACCATGAAATCCTGCGAAATCTTATCTTTACATTTGTAAATATCCTGATGTGTACATGCTGTATATTTGACACCTTTCACATTTGGAATGTTTGCTAGACGACAGATAAAATCAAAGCCTAATAGTCCAGCAAGTGGTACGTTATATACAATCATAGGAAGTGGTGTTGACATAGACACAGCTTCATAGTATTTATAGATGTTTTCTTCTTTAAATTTCCAGTAGAATGGTGGCACGCTACTGATGGCATTTGCGCCTGTGGCATAGGCATGTTTTGCCAGATCAATACTGATCTTTGTGGAAATAGCACCAACATGAACGATGACAGGAATTCTTCCATGTACTTCATCAATTACAACTTCTACTACTTTTTTTCTTTCTTCTGGTGTCATTAAAAAGCCTTCACCCGTACTGCCTGTTAAATATAATCCATCCATTCCTCGCTCAATCAAATGATTGACCAGTTTACGCATTCTGTTTTCATCAAATTCTTCATGTTCATCAAAGGGTGTAATCAATGCTGGAATTACGCCTTTGATATTTTTTAATTCAAAGTTAGCCATTTCGATTCCTCCTAATATTTTCTTTTTATTTTACTTAAATCACCTTGTATGGCAAACAGCTTTATGTTTTGGAAGGTAAAGCGTAAATATATTTCTTTGCCTTTTAATTCACTCAAGGTATGATCTTTATAGGTGATATCACGATATCCATCCTCATCCGGTTCTGATACCTGCATAGATACTGCCTCAAAGCCTTCAAAAGGAATACCTTTACGATTGGTGATTTCTACTTTAAACTGCGCGTTTGTTTCTTCTTTCATAAGTACCTTTAAGTTATCGCCATATACATCAAATGCTGTGGTTTGTAGTATTGCATTTGTTTCTGTACGTTTATTTGTATAATAAGCGAATTGATCTTTTTCTACATAGCCGCGCATGAAACTTGTTTCTCTGAAATTGGTATGTTGTCCATTGCCTCCCATATAGTAGAAATACATCCTTCCATCTATTTCTACAGGGGCGGAAGCATAGATACATCCACAATCTGGTGCTCCTGTTGGATAATGTCCAGCACCTCTTGGGATAAAGGGTTCTTCATCATTGATACTGTCCCATGCATCTAAATTGGTTGTAAACTTCAGGAAACAATCTACTGTATCATAATTTTCATCAATCTGATCGCCTTCATGGTATACAGAAGCAAGCCCTAAATACAGATTCGCATATTGAAATACTGGCATTGAGTAAACCTGATTCTGGAATCCATTTCCACGGTATACTTCCTGTGGCTCACTCCAATTAATGAAATCCGTACTTTCACTTTTTGCGACGATACGCAATCCATTTCGCCAGATTCTTGTCATTAAGATATAATGGCCAGTTTTCTGATCACGAAAGACAAAGTTATGGGTATCTGCCTGGGGGTTGTATTTGGCCCATTCTCTTGGCTCTGTAAAATGGATACCATCCCTAGAAAAGGCAACTGCCATGAAATTGTTATGGCCGGCATAATCTATTTTTGTCATAAGTTTATATCGTTTATCTTTATCTTGTTCCTCTGTATCCAGAAAAACACTTGTGCCATGTGCATAAGGCAGAATGACATTGTTGCGTTTACTGCCATTGATTTCATGCAGATATAAATCTGGTTTTTCCCAATGGATACCATCTTTTGACTCCGCATAACATAAGGAAACAATGCGATCCTCTGTTGGTTTGTAACGTTTGTTTACACGTTCATTTAATGGTGTACGTGCCGCATCTTTATCATATGTAAAGACGGAATAATACAAACGATAGCGTTCTATTTGGGAATCATAAATCAGATTGGGATAAGAATTGTCGTAACGTACTTCCCATAGTCTAGGGGGTTCACTAAAGTAATCTTCATGAAACAATACTTTATTTTCTTTATGAATGGGATTTACATGTATTGACGCATTCGACATAAGAAAGCCATCGACTAATCCACTATCCAGTAATAAAAATTTATTCATTGACTGCCTCCTTGCCATCATACAAATGACAATATACAAGATGGTTGTTTCCTACATCTTTTAAAACAGGTTCTTCATTCCTGCATATCTCCATACATTTTCTACAACGGTTGTGAAAAGGACATCCAGAAGGCTTATGAATTGGACTTGGGACATCTCCTTCCAATACAATACGTTTTCTTTTTTCACCAATTTTTGGAATAGGTACAGCGGATAATAATGCTTCGGTATATGGATGTAATGGTCGTTTTGAAAGTTCATCGCTGGTTGCGATTTCCATAACTTTTCCCAAATACATGACCACGATACGATCACTCATATATTCCACAACACTTAAATCATGCGCAATAAATACATAACTTAAATTCATTTTATGCTGGATTTCTTTCATCAGATTCAATACCTGTGCCTGAATGGATACATCTAATGCAGATACCGGCTCATCACAAATCACAACAGATGGATTGATACATAAAGCACGTGCTATACAAATTCTTTGACGCTGACCGCCAGAGAATTCATGTGGATAACGATAAATATAATCTGGTTGAAGATTTACCATCTCCATCATTTTTTTCATGATTTCTTCGCGTTCTTCTCGTTTATGAAAGCCATGTGCTTTTAATGGTTCTTCAAATGCATTATAAATCTTTTTCACAGGATTTAATGAACTATAAGGATCTTGAAACACCATCTGTACCTGTTTTCTAAATTGAAACAGATCTTCTTTGTTCATCTTCGTGATATCTTTTAATACACCCTGATCATTATAAAGAATTTCTCCATCGCTTGGTTTTTCCAACATCAACAGGTTTTTACCCAACGTTGTTTTTCCACACCCGGATTCTCCTACAATACCTAATGTTTCACCTTTACGAATGCTTAAGGATACATCATCTAATGCTTTTACAGAAGCAATTTCCTTTTTGAAAAAGCCTCCATATACGGGAAAATACTTTTTCAGATGATTGACCTGAAATACGATTTCATGTTGTTCTTCCATAATTAGACCTCCTTATTGCCTTCAAATAATAAACATCTTACGATATGTCCGGGTTCTACTTCATAATTTTTAATTGTTTCTTTAAAACAGCGTTCACATGCCTGAGGGCATCGATTCGCAAATTCACAGCCTTCTTTACAATCTTTTGGATCAGGTGTCTGTCCTTCAATTGTTTCCAGCTTTTTGTTTTTATCCATACCAGGTACGGGTACACTTCTTAATAAAGCTTTGGTATATGGATGGGAAGGACGATTAAATATCTGTTTTGTGGAAGCATATTCCACAATACGTCCCATATACATAACTGCCGCATCATCCGCATTCTCCGCTACAAGTCCCATATTATGTGTAATCAACACAATGGATTTATTCTCTTTTTCCTGCAGCTCTTTCATTAGATCCATAATCTGGGCCTGAATTGTAACATCTAACGCTGTGGTAGGTTCATCCGCAATCAGAATATCAGGATTACATACCATGGCAATCGCAATCATAACACGCTGCTTCATACCACCGGAAAACTGGTGGGGATAATCTTTTACACGGCTTCTGGGATCTGGAATACCCAGCTTTGCCAGCATATAAACAGCTTCCTCCAATGCTTCACTTTTCTTCATTTTTTTATTGTGCTGTAAAAGATTCTCCATGATTTGGGAACCAATGGTATACACAGGATTTAAAGAAGTCATGGGGTCTTGAAAGATCATACCAATATGTTTTCCACGTATATCACGCATTTCTTTTCCATACTGTGGAAGCTTATTTAACATGACAGGCTTTCCATCACGATAATATGTTACACTGCCTTTTTCAATCTTTCCTGCTTTAGGAAGCAGATTCATGACACTATGTACGGTAACACTTTTTCCACAACCGGATTCTCCAACAATTGCCAGTGTTTTTCCTTTATATACAGTGAAAGACGCATCTTTCACAATATCAACTTTTTCTCCGCCATTGTAGAAGCTTGTATGTAAATGTTCTACTTTCAGAATAATATCTTCACTCATAATTACGCCCTCCTACAACTGCTTTGGATCAAGAACATCTCGCAATCCATCCCCGAAGAAATTTACCGCAAGTACAAACAATGAAATCGTAATACCAGGAATCACCCATAACCACCAGTTATTCGCAATTACATCTAATGATTTTGCGGCATTCATAATATTGCCCCATGTAGCTACGGTATTAGGAACACCCAGTCCTAAATAGCTTAGCCCTGCTTCACTTAAAATAAAGCCGGCACTGTTGATGGTTGTGGATACAATGATAGGGCTTAATGTATTTGGCAGGATCTGTTTAAACATAATCGTTAAATCACTGATACCAAATGCCTTATTTACCTCTACATATGTTTCTTCACGTAATACCATAAATTCATTTCGGATCATACGGAAGGTTGTCATCCATCCTGTAATGGAAAATATAATAATCAGATTCTGTACACCTTGGCTTAAAATCGCAACCATGATTAATATCAAAATCATTTGAGGGAACGTCTGCAGGATTTCAGACAAACGTATGAACAACATATCTATTTTTCCGCCAAAGTATCCGGCAACACATCCAAATACAACACCAACGAAGGAACCGCTTAATGCACTCAGGACTCCAACGGTGATGGAGGTTCTTCCTCCATATAAAATTCTTGCGAATACATCTCTGCCCAGTTTATCCGTACCGAATATATGGGTGGATGATGGCGCAGCACCTACAGCCTTTAAATCAATAGCATTAGGATCGAAGGATGTAAATAAAGGCGCAAATACAGCGAGTATCAGAAACAACAAGATAATGATGATTCCCATAATTGCCAGTTTGTTTTTTAATAGACGTTTCATATTGCGATACAGCAATGATGATTGATTGATACTTAATTTCTTCATTATGCTCCTCCTTTTCTATTGATCTATACGAATTCTTGGATCTAGTAATGCATTGACCAGATCCACAAGGAAACTTGCAAATAATACAGCTGCCGCTATCATTAATGTCGTAATCATGATTACCGGATAATCGCCTGCTGTTACACCATTTAGGATTGTTGTGCCAATGCCAGGCCATGAGAAGATGGTTTCAATAATGACAGAACCACCTATCAGAATTGGCAGACGAAACATCAGAATAACCAGAATTGGTCCCAGTGCATTTCTAAACGCATGTTTCAAATATACCTTCCATTCAGGAATACCTTTACTTCTTGCCGTTTTTACATACTCTTTATTCATAACATCCAGCATAGAATTTCGTGTATAACGAAGCAATGCTGATATCATGGAGATACCCATTGTAATTGCAGGTAGAATCAGACTATTTAATTTCATAAAGAAACTGTCATCGCCATATTGTAGACGCCCTGCCGCTGGAAACCATCCAAGCTTAATCGCAAACAGCTGAATTACCAGAATACCAAAGAAAAAATGTGGAATAGATGTACCAATAACCGCAATAATTCTTCCTACATAATCGATGATGCCATTCTGGCGAATAGCAGATAATAAACCAATGCCAATCCCCAATACAGCTGAGATGACCAAAGCCACCATAGATAGTTCAATCGTTGCGGGTAACTTCATCGCAATAAGTTTTGCGATTGGTACACCATTGACGATACTATAGCCAAAATCACCATGCAGCAGATCAATCAGCCAGCGAAAATATCGGATAATGACTGGATCGTTTAATCCCAGCTGTTGTCTTAATGCCTCTATATTCGCCGTATTAGCGGCCATATCCGGAGATACCATATAATTGATAGGATCTACCGGTACAATTTGTAATGCCAAAAATACGATTAAGGATATGATAAACAGCATGGGTATGATTGCAAGAAATTTTTTAACAAAATATTTCAGCATATGCTACCTCCCGTTTTTATATATGAGGGAGTGTTGCCACTCCCTGTAAAATGAACAGTTTATTTAACATCCCATTTTTCAAACTGTTTGTCATAAGAATACCAAGGATTACCAAATGTAATACCATCTGGCAATACAATGTGATTTGTATTGACGAAAATCTTATTCTTTAACGTATACATAGGAAGCTTGAATAAATCTTTTTGTTCCTGTACCTGTAGTTTCTTTAAGATTTCAGCACGTTTTGCCTGATCTGTTTCCGCAACTAATTGATTATATAAATCATCAAAGTCGCCTGTTTTACCAAAGATATTCTTGAAATTTGCGTTCTGTGAAGTATATTCACCATAATATTCTTCAAAACCAAATGCAGATAATCCTTTTAATGCGATATCATAGTTCTTTACACTGAATAATGCAGTAGTAGAGTCACCTGTAATCTTTACAGCATCGACTTTCATACCAACTTCTGTTAAATACTGGGTAACCGCATTGATAAAGTCTATAGAAGTCTGATCTCCATAATAGTAGATAATCTTCAATGGTTCATTAAAGTCCCATCCAGCTTCCTTCAACAGTTTCTTAGCTTTATCTGGATTATATTCGTACTGATTCAAGTCTTTATCATAGCCATTATAGCCTTCTGGTACACCAGCATTGCTGACAACACCTAAATCTGGATATAATTTATCAATTAATTCTTTTCGATTAATTGCATACATGATTGCTTCACGTACACGTGGATCTGCCATCTTTTCATTCTTCTTACCATTTGCATCTTCATAATTTACAATGAAATAACGATAGAATAATGTATCTACACTAAATGATTTATAACCATCAATTTTATTAAGTTCTTCAATCATACCAGGAGAATTGCTCTTCATGAAGTCAGATTTTCCACTTTGTGCAGCCGTTAATGCATCACCTACAATATTGACGATAACTTTATCAATCTTTGGTTTTTCACCATTGTAATTATCATCACGTATTAATTCAATGTAGTTACCTGGTTGGAAATCACCAATCTTATACATACCATCTGTGACTGGTTTTTCCCAATATGGATCATTATGTAACTGTAATGGATCAGATTTCTCTAAACAATGCTTTGGCAAAATCACAAACTGTGCTAGTACATTCATGATATTACCTACTTTATGATCAAATTTAATGGTAAGTGTACTACCATCCACAGTGATACCTTTCAAAGAATCCGCCTTGCCTGATTTCCAGTCATCAGCACCCTGAATATTAGAGAATGCGGATGTATAGATACCATTAGCAAGTGCTGCTTTCAAAATCGTTTCCATTGACCACTTCGCATCATCCGCCGTAAGTGGCTCGCCATCAGACCATTTCAAGCCATCATTCATTTCAATAGTCAACGTTAAGCCATCATCACTTAACTTATAACTTTTTGCCAAGTCAGGGCTAACCTTAGTCAGTGTTGAATCAGCCTTAAACAAGTGACGGAATACTAATTCTTTATATAACTCGCCATTGTTTACCCAGACATAATCAAACTTTGTATCCAGGTTTCCACCTTTTTCAGCTGCGATATTAATTACTTTTTCTTTACCTTTATCTGCTTCTTTATTACTTGAACAGCCAGCTAATGTTGTCACACATAAGAAAGCTGCCAAAACGCCTGTAAATAATTTTTTCATAAATTCTCCTTTCTTTTCAGTTCCTCTACGAACTGCTTTGCTATTTCATATGGGCGGGTAATTGCACTACCGACAACGACACATAATGCTCCAGCTTTTAGCACCTTGACGGCTTTATCTGGTGTATCTACATGTCCTTCACCAATTACTGGTATTCCTAACGCTGATAATTTTGAAATCAGTGTGTAATCAGGAACAGGTGCATCTTTACTCTCTTGTGTATATCCACATAATGTTGTCCCAACAAAATCCACACCAAGTTCATATGCCCGCTTACCTTCTTCGTAAGTAGCGATATCTGCCATCAATACCATATTCGGATATTTTTCTTTAATATCGTGAATAAATGCTTCCAGTGTACGATGATCTGCACGAACACGATTCGTACAATCGAAGGCAACAATATCACATTGACATTTTGCTAATGCATCAATTTCTGCCATTGTCGCCGTGATATATTGTGGTGAATCCGGATAGTCTTTTTTGATGATTCCAATGATTGGCAAGTCTACAACTGCCTTGATTTCTTGAATATCACGTACAGTGTTTGCCCTTATGCCAACAGCCCCTGCCTGATAAGCTGCTTTCGCAAATAACGGCATCACACCACCCTTATCGCTGTACATAGGTTCTTGTTCTAATGCCTGGCAGGACACAATCAACCCACCTTTTATTTTCTCTATTAATTCTGCTTTTTCCATGTTTCTTTACATCGTTCCTTTCCTCTATACATCGTAAGCGCTTACTTCAATACTCAAAAAAAATGGTACCATCCTGTATAAATCTCATGCTATAATCTAATCAACAAGTAACTCTGTTTTGCATCTCCTTTCTGGTTTATTCCTCCTACATCTATTATTCTAATGAAGTAACACTTCAAAATAAATGCATAAATTGCTAAGTACATTGTAAAAATTGACATGTGAGGTGACATAAATGGCTAAGTTCGATAAAAATGGTAAAGATACAGACAATTTCTTTTGTGCACAGGTATTCAATAAAGACACAGATTTATTCTCTCCGGATATGCATAGATTCTATGAAATCCTTTTCTTCCTTAGTGGAAATATCACGTATTATATCGAAGATCAGGCTTGCGATATAGAATCCGGGGATATTTTGATTATTGATATGGATACACTTCATTACCCTCAAAAAAAGAAGAATGCCCGATTAAATCGTATAGCATTAGACCTTGATCCTAAATATGTGGAACTGTTAAGCACAAGTGATACAGACCTTACCTATTGTTTTAAACAACCCAGAACCATGATCCATCGAGCAAAGTGCAACCCTGAAGAATATCGCCAACTGATTACACTTTTTGAAAGTCTGTTAAATGTACAAACTAAAAAATTCTTTGGTTCTGATGTACTGGGAGATGCGTTTGTGATTCAATTATTGGTTTTAATTAATAAAATGTTTTATAATCTTGATGGTAAACTTATTGAAAGTGTGCCAGTACAGGAATCCATCGTCAATCAAATCGAATATTATATTTCCCAAAAATTCAATGAAGATATTAGACTTGATCAATTTGAAGAACAGTTCTTCTTAAGCAAATATCATATTTGCAGGAAATTCAAAGAAGCAAAAGGTATTTCCATCCATGCCTTTCTTACAGAAAAACGCCTGGAGCATGCCTTATCTCTTTTGAAACTTGGTATGCCAGTACATGAGGTTTATTTACAATGTGGATTCAATGATTATTCCAGTTTCTATCGAGCTTTTGTGAAGAAACATGGTATCAGTCCTAAAGAATTTATCAAAGATTATCAAACGATGAAATAGAAAAAAAAACAGGCAAATCGCCTGTTATTCCATGCTTTTATGTAAGATTGAAGAAGCTGTCCTTGTTTTCATTTCCTTGGTTTTTTCAATATCCAATAAAGAATACCCGGTACAGAGTAAATCTGTCACATACAGTTGAGATATCTTTGCCACTAAAGAGCCGCCTTCAATATACGACTCTTTTTTTGCGGTTAGCAGCACATAATCTGAGATAGCCGCTAAAGGAGAAAGTGGAAAATTTGTAATACTGATAATTTTCGCACCCGCCTGTTTCGCAAAAGATACAGAATCCACGATATCTTTGGTTCTTCCAGAAAGTGAAAACGCAATGACCACATCATCTTTATTCAATATGGATGCGGTCATATTCTGAAAGTGTGGATCACTCACTGTTTTGATCAATACACCAATCCTTAAAAATCTTATTTCTAATTCTTTCGCTGCTTCAGCAGAACTGCCCACGCCAAACGCCACAATGCGATTTGCCTCTTTTATCACATGAATCGCCTTATTTAGCTCTTGTATAGATAACATGTCCTTAGTAGAAGAAACGACTCTTTGAAAATTCATCTGTATCTTTTCCACATAGGTTTCACCACTTGTTTCATCAACATCACCATGTTGTGCAATTGATAATTTCAAATTTTGAAAACCATCATAGCCAATTTTCCTGCAAAAGCGCACAATACTGGCATCACCAACACAAATTGCATTCGCAAGCTCTGATAGCGAAAGATACATCACTTTACTTTTTTCTTTTAAGATATAATCTGCGATAATTTTTTCTGTCTTTGTAAGTGTAGGATACAATGATTCTATCGTATTATAACAATTCATTTCTATATCACCCCTTTGATTTTGGGATGTAAAGCAAAGTTCTTGTTTACGATTATAGCTATTTCATTATATCACGATTTATGTATTTGACTATGCTTCTTTCACACATTCCTTCAATATAAGTAAAAATAAGATAATGCCAACTCCTGTCAAAATATGCCCGACACCAGCAATACCGGAAATCATTCCATTCATACCACTGCTTACCACTGTTTGATTCACCTGAAGAATACCTCTCACAAACAACATGATGGTTGTGATCAATACTCCTGGATGATATATTCTAAGGAACAGTTTATATTTTTTAGATTCATCAATAGCGAATAATTTAATACAGAATGTCACAATCAAAAACATGACCATCCCTAGCAAAAATAAATGTGTATGAACAAACGCTAAATCCGTTCTTCCACTAAAACCCTGAAACTTTGTAAATTCTCGATAGAATACACCGCCAATCATTGATAATATTGCATATATCATTGCATAATTTACTGTTTTCTTCATCATCTTTCCTCCTGTTTTTCATATAACAATCGTTCTAATATTTCCTTTGTAAAACGACAATCCATACGCTGATGCGTTAAATCATTGATCATCATTTCCAATAGGAAACAAACAAAATCCTCTTTGGTAAACACCTCATTCCAGATAGAGGGATGAATGCGTTCATCCTGTTGTAAAGCATAAAGAAAACCATTTTGAATATGTATCATATACTTTTGTTCCATCTGTTTTCCTTTTTCTTTATCATTATCTTTTAAAATATTCAACTGTCCTAACAACACGGAAAAGAAAGCTTCACTATGTTTTACCAACCTTTGATACACTATTTCATAGAACTCGGTGAATGGCAGCTGACTGCTCATTTCACAAATATCCTGATGAAATACCTGTTTCCAGAAATTCTCAATAATCGCTAACACCAATTCTGACTTAGATGGAAAGTAATTATAGACCGCACCAACTGAGATATCATGCTTCTTTGCTAATGCACGAATACTCAATTTATCCATTCCATCCTGAAACACAATTTCCTGTGCTGTGTGTAATAATTCTTCTCTTGTCGTCACTACTTTATTCATATGGCACCTCCATCCTGAACAATGTTCATTATACTGGTACTACATCACTTATGCAAGCAGATTGCACAAAAAAAGCTATGCGTTTTTTCATAGCCTTTCCTCAATATGGTATATCCAAAAAATATAATTCCTTTTCTTTTAAAATCGCTGTTACATCCAGCCATAATTGTTCACAAATCAGCTGATTCTTTTTCCAATAAGGCAGGTTTGTATTCATCAACATCCATTCCTTCAGGACAATTTCCTGTAGCATTTTTATATTATCTTGTCGCAATTTATCTAAAAAGCTCACTTGTTCCTGCAGATCTAATTCTTTCATATCCTGTATAGTAACAGGCATAAGTCCCTGATAGTCTTTACCATAAAATGCATTGATTATCTTAATCTTTCCATCAATCATTGAATTAAATGTTGGTAATTCTTCGGCTGGTATCCAATATTCCTGATGTACCTGAGAACCAACGCACTTTACCTGATAGTTTTTGATATATTCATCCTGAATAGTAAATGCTGTCACAAACCCTGCATACCCTGAAATGCTGTCTTTGGTATTCCAATCCCTTGCAATTGTTGCTGCGTATTCTTCATTTAATACTGGATAGAATATTGGCTGTTCTTTTCTTCTTGGTGGATATCCATGACATCCATCTTTTAATATTTTTTCCATTTCAGATAATCCTACTGGCCGAAATAATATCATATTTTCCACTTCTTTCTATTATCATTTTTAGTCTACATATAAGATATCATCTTTTGTCACTGTTATCAATTCTATCGTATTATATTCGTCATCAAAAAATTCAACTTCATATGCAAGTTTTGGGTTTTCATATACATAAACGATTGTTCCAATGCACCCTTTTTTCACCTTTTTTGATAAATCTTTACAAGCAGTCATTACATCCAGCTCTTTCATCACTTTCCTTTTCATCAGTTTTGATAGCATTTTTCCTAATATTCTACATTCTTCCCATTGCTGATTTTCTTTCAACGCATCTTCTGTCCAGAGAAATGTATCTTTTGACATTTCATCGAATATCCCAGCAATTTTCAATATAAGGTTATAACATTCTTGATTAACCCAATTGTTTCCCCACAAAATTTCTATATAACATTTTGCACTGAATCGAATATATAATGATTTCTATACAATACATCTTTATTCATATATTAATTCATGATTACAATTGGAACGATTTCTTCAAACACTTTTTTTCTAACTGCTTTCCTTTCTTCTTCTGTAATATTAGGAGCAAAATCAAATTTATTATTTGTTATAATAAAATTATTTTTAAACAGCTCTTCTTCTTCCACTAATACTTTTAAAACCTGACACCATGGATAATTATCATCTAATGATAAAGGTCGCATAGATATTTTTCTACCTTCTGCTATCCATCTTTCTCTTTTATATTCTAACCTCAACCAAGCTAATACATCAGTTATAATGCAAATTAACGTCATCATAGAAATATCTGCCTTTATTAGCAATATCTCATTTTTTTTATTTTTGCTTTTACTAAAGTTGATCATTAAATCAATTGATTCATTGATATTCATTTCTGCTGCACCCACTTTCAAAAATCATTCCTTTTTTAAGCATATTCTGCTTAAGTCTTTCTTACTTTTAATATATGCAAATTCATTCTATCTCTAATTATCTTTGTTGTATATTTCTGAACTATTCTATTCTTCCAACCAATTCAGTAATCAATAAGATATGTTCTCTAATCTTTACTTTAGATAAATTAGAAACTTCTTCAGAGCCTACTAATCCAAGCAATGGTACATATCCATAGCACTCATCAAATTCTAATGGTCCTTTCATTTTTAATGCTTCGGCATATTTATCAAATTCAAAGATTTCTCTTTTGAATCTATTAGAAGTAATTAGATCGCCCCAAAAATATCTAAAACTTGCTGCTATTCCTTTAAGTGTTCCATTTTTATATTTGACACTTTTTATAAAAGTATTTTTCTCCCATGTGATGATATCTCCGAATGCTGTTACCATGATCGGTATGGATACTGGTGCCGCGAAATAAGAAGCATCTAAAATATCTTGATAATCCATTGGATTTACAATTTTTATATAACCATTTAATATGGTTCCAAAGCCATATTTTTTCCATATTTCTAGAAATTCATCAGGCAATAATTTCTTATATTTTTCTAATATAACTTCATCGACATCTTTATATTTTTTAAACCCTTCAAATACATTTTCACTCATATTGATCCTCCCTAAACACATCCATCTTTGTTGATATCGTGACTCATATCAAACATTCCATTATCTAAATTTACTATTGATCTATTACACAGCATAACAAACTTTATATGATATGTATACAGACTATATAAAACTTAGAAATTAATGTTTTATATGCTCTGGATTGTACAGTTTTTACGTAAGATTTCTTATGTTTTTCCATTTAATCTAAATTAGTACATACAATATAATCTTTAACTATAAAATAAAAAAGAATCTAATGTTGCTAACTCAGCATATCTTTAGATTCTTCTTATCTCAAATCTATATATAATTTTTCCACATAAATGTTAAAAGGAATTTCACAATATGTTTCTTTACTCTGAAAACCAATTCATAATTAAACACAATTTTGAAAGCTTGTTTTCGTCAACTTTCCATAGAATTTTGTTAATGATTCATCATCCCAAGTATACTGAGAATCAAGAAACAAGCTCTCAATTACCGCTACTTCTATTAAGTTCTTCGTATCATCATCTCCATTTTCAAGCATATCTTCAACAAAATCAAAGATATCTGATAATTTAGATTCATTATATTCTTTAGCTTTATTTATGATGTATGTTGTAAATACTTGCTCATAGAACACATAAGGAAGGCCCTCATAGAAGTCCTCCTCGATATTATAGATTATTCCCAAGCTTGGAAATCTTGTTATTAAAATAGTTATTGCTTTGCCATAATCATACATAAAGTATTCTCCTAATTTATCATTTAAATTCTGCATGTAGCCAGATAGACTTTAATTTTTTTGCACATAATGCTGTAAGAGTTTTCTCTGCAAATTGCACTCATAAATCGCTTTCTGAAACATATTTGTCACCGATACAATACCAACCAATAATTTCATCGAAATCGTTTTACTCCTTTTATAATTTTATCATTCGTATCATATTCCTCTATCCAATTAGAAAATTAACTATACGACAAGATGTTTTTTCATTCCTGTTCAAATAATATACTTCTAAATTCATCGAACATTTCAAATTCAATTTCTAATATTTCTTTTAAATCTTCATAGCTTCCGATTACTGGGCTTTTTGTCCTATAATCAACATCTATCAACATTCTTGAATATACAGCTAAAGGTGATGCCAAAATTAATTTTTTATTTTCTCTTACAATCCAAATCATATCAACAATTCCAACATCTAAGATGATATGAGCTCCATAAGTATATTTCCCATGTTTATTCTCCTTAATCTTAAAAAATTTTTCTTTGCGATCAAACTTAGCTTCGTATCCTAATTCATTTAAGATTTTCATTACTATATCAATATCAATATTTTCAAATCTTCCATTCATTTCAGCTCTATCATCATTGAATCTCATATACAGCTTTTCATATTTCTCAACGAAATCCATATCTAATAATGCTTGTTTAATTCTCGGTTCTAAAAATATCATTTTATCTTCTCCCTAGATTATTTATCCCTTAAATTATTCCTATTAACCAATAATATCAAATATTCCAGCTTACGTATATAAGCTATACAAAACTTAGAAATTCATGTTTTATATGCACAGATTTGTACAGTTTTTACATATGATTTCTTATGTTTTTATATTAAAATTTTGATTATCCCGAAAAACCCTTGAAATACAAGCACATTCGCAGGATTTCAGATTGATTTTACTACCAATTTACTACTTTTAACGGATTGCGCCTTGATATGCCGGAACATCTTGCGAGCATGAAACAACCCAATACAAACGCGACGCACTGGCGGCGCGGCACGTCGGCAATCACACAATTTCATATAGCACCGCACTGGCGGCGTTACCTTATCCCAACCGGGAAACAAGGAACGCCGCTATTTTTTTACCCTCATGTTACGCAG
>OGXN01001045.1_pt1 | contig 29665 bp, 17 predicted proteins | sample 1576281 | NCBI WGS metagenome assembly OGXN01 (sample SAMEA3541494, study PRJEB24748) | human gut metagenome | biome: human gut; feature: human-associated habitat; material: faeces | place: China | collected 2012
GGTACACCAGGAAGAATCATGGATCATTTACGTAGAAAAACACTTCGTTTAAATGATACACGCATGGTAATCTTAGATGAAGCAGATGAAATGCTGAACATGGGATTTAAAGAAGATATCGAAGAAATCTTAAGCAGTATGCCTGCAGAAAATGAACACCAGACAATTTTATTCTCTGCAACATGGCCTGCGGATATTTTGAAAATCACAGAGCAGTTTCAGAAAAATCCTGTACGTGTAGAAATTAAATCTTCACAACGTACAATCGATACGGTAGAACAGCTGTATTATGATGTACCAAGAGGTAAAAAAGCCAATGCTCTTCGTGTATTGTTAAATCACTATGATCCAGATCTTTGTATGATTTTCTGTAATACAAAGAAAATGGTAGATGATTTATGTACAGAATTAAATAAACATGATATCAAAGCTTTATCGTTACATGGGGACATGAAGCAGGAATTCAGAACACGTGTTATGGATCAGTTTAGAAATGGCGGAGCTTCCATTTTGATTGCGACAGATGTTGCAGCACGTGGTATTGATGTGGATGATATTGATCTTGTGGTAAACTTTGATTTACCTCAGGATAATGAATACTATATTCACCGTGTAGGAAGAACTGGCCGTGCTGGTAAAAAAGGTCTTGCCATTACGCTTGTCAGTGGTGGAAAACAGCGTGGTGGTATCAAAGATATCATTCGTTATACAAAGACAAATATTACACGTCATGCACTTCCAACGTCAGCTCAGATGATCGAAGCGAATCGTACTGCCTTTATTCAAACAGTAAAAGAAGCATGTGATGAAGGTATTACTGAAGAAAGCATGGAAATTGCAAATGAATTGATCGCAGAAGGTATTGCATTAGAAAATATTATTTCAGCATTGATTTCTATGACATATAAAAATGAAATCATTGATATTGAAGCAGATGAAGATGTAAAACGTTATGCATCTGATTTCGATGCGATTACTTTAAAATTCAGTATTGGACGTAATGCAGGGGTAAAACCTGGCAATATCGTTGCGGCAATCATTGAAGAATGTAGTATTTCTGGCAAAGCAATCGGTAGAATTGATGTACGCAAAGATTTCACATTGGTTGATGTAGAAGCTGATAAAGTAGATACTGTATTAAACAACATGCAAAGAAGCCACATTCGTGGAGAAGAAGTCATGGTTGAAATCGACAGTGCACCAAAACGTAAGAATAGAAAAGATGGCGGACGTCGTGATGGTGGCCGTGATCGCGATGGTGGAAATAGATCACGTTCAAAAGGCGGAGATCGAAGAGATCGTGGAAATGATCGTAAAGGTTCTTCAAAAGATGGTGGACGCAGTAATCGTGGGGGAGGTAGAAGAAATTCTACAAACCATGATAAAAGCGTAAGAAAATCTGGAAAAAAAGTTAAATAAGTATAGAGTCAGTCAATAAAGACTGGCTTTTTTTGTAAAAGAAAAGGATTGATTAATCCTTTTCTCTTGGCTCTTTAAATGTAACAGTTCGATGTGGATAAGGAAAGTCAATGCCTTCTTTATCAAAACGTTTCTTGATTGCTAATCGCAAATCACACAACATCGCAAACCCTTGGGCATTGCTTTGTGAATACACAGTAGCCCGTAGGGTAATGGAAGAATCATTAAAGCTGGTTAAACGGATCACGACTTCTTCTGTATGATTCGCCTTGTCTTGTTCACTTCTTCCATCCTGATAATCAGGATGTTTTTTAATTTCTTCCCGTATGATTTCCATTGCACGATCAATATCACTTTCATAGCTGATATCTAATGTTAAGAAATTGGCTTTAGCATTGTTATTTAAGCTGACATTTTCTAATACAGCTTTGTTCATGGTACTGTTTGGTATAATGACTTTTGTGTTTTCATATGTCTGAATAACTGTATCACGAAGGGAGATATCCACAACATATCCTTCATATTCACCATTATTTACCTTTACTAGATCTCCGATTTTAAAAGGTTTAAAGGTGGTAATCAATATACCATTCACAAAATTTCCCATGGATTCCTGAGCCGCAAAACCTAAGACAACGGCGATGATTCCAGCAGATCCCCAGACCTTGCCCAAAACATCATTGAAAGGTGTTAACAAAGATAAACAGGCATATATCGCAATCGTATATAATGTGATTTTCACGATACGATTCACAAATTTCGCATTTACCTTGACATGCTTTTGAATATAGCGGGTACAAAGACGGCGTAAGAAATAGGCGATCAATAGAAACATGAGCATATTAACAATTGTTTCTATCAGGCCATATTTTAACCAGGTGCCTTTACCCAGTTCATTGATGGTTTTTAAAATGTCCAAATTTATCACTCCTCGTATCCATATTATACATATAATTTTCAAAAATATATAGAGAAATAAGTGGAATTATGTGATATTATTGATATAAAAATTTTTTTAGATATAATAAACTTGATAAGAAGGTGAAGCACACGTGAACGTTAAAAGTAAGGTATTGAAAATCAGAAATCTTCCTTGTGACGGAAAGAAACTTGATACGATTTCCAGTAAGCCATATGGATTTATATGTGTCTTATTGATTGCTGGAATTATTTTGTTATGTTCAAATTATTATTTAGTCGGTTGTGTGATTACCATCTTTTCCGCATATTACTTATTTTTTGTGAAAAATATCAAGCTTGTGGAGTTCTTTGACCGCTATGCTTTGTTTTATATGAATAATGGGAAAGATGAATGTTTCGTGTTATTCTGGGAGGATGTAGACCATTGGGAATTTTCTAAGTGTAAAAATGATCTGGATTCTTTGACGATCACTTTAAAGAATCATCAAAGTGTGAGTATCAAATGTGTATCAAGAAAGAAAATCGAAAAATATTTGACGGAATGTACGACACAAAAAGATACATGTCAAATTCATAAGCAGCATGCATGAAACGCTGCTTTTTTTATGAAATTGATTTTCCTTTCGCAATCTAGTATAGTACATCATGTTTCCAACAAAAATTAAAGGAGAGCTTATGAACGAATTAAAATCAATTATACAAGATATGAAACAACAGATGCCACATGCTTTCTTGAAGCTGTTTTTCTGGCTGTTGTTTATAAAAGTTGTGAATATGGCAGTATCTGATATATTCCATATGATCATAGACACCCAAAGCAATCTTTATCTGATTGTGAATTTTGTGACTTCATTTATTTTGGTAGCATGTTCAAACACGGTAATGTTTCTGTTTATTAAAACAATACGAAAAGAAAGCTTCCATTTGCAGGATATTATCTGTTCCGCAAAAATGCTGTTTTACCATGTAATCACTGCTTTGGTATTATCCATACTTCAATCAATCATGCAAATGATTGCGGTCATGTTTGCCTTTATTCCCATGCTTGCGATTGTGGTTATGATGCTGATTCAGGCAATCTTTCTATATTGGAATGCCCTTGTGGCTTATGCCATCTATGATCAAAACAAATCTTTAAAGGATTATTTTGGTGGGGCATGCCGTATGATGCTTGTGAATTATAAATTGATTCTCTTCATCAGTATTCCTTATATATGCATATGTATATTGACCCAGCAGTTAGGAATCTCTTTGTATCAGAGCGTTTTTTCAAACGTGGAGAACTTTGACTGGATCATTACATCGTTGATGGCCGCAAAAGGGCAATGGGGAACGATTTTACTTACATATATCTGTTTCCATGGTCTTCAGATTCTTATCATTACAGCTTTATTTATGGTGATTGCGAACTTATATGATCGCTATGCTGCTATCTATATGCCTAATCAACAGCCATTATTAGGAAGAAGGGATAAAAAATGATACGTGATTTTTTAGAAATGATGAACAACGGCGGTAAGCTGAAAAAGAATATCGTTTTGATGATTCTTTGTTGTATCATATATGCCCTGGCATATCAATTACTATCAAAAGTACTTTATCAACAAGAGCATGTCTTATTGATTTATGGCTTTGCCTATATATTGACATTACTTGCTTCTATGATTCCTGCGTTTTTGTCTTTGCGTGTATTACATGATAAGCGACGTGAGAAACAAATGAATCTGAAAATATGTATACTGCCTTTTCTTGGGATACAAAGCATTTTATATATCATCATGTGTGTATTAGGCTATGCTTCTTTCTCACTTGCGATGAGCGCAACTACGGGTATCCTTGCTTATCTAGTCAACGTCTTATTGATGCTTGCCTGTTTATTCTATATACCTGTACAGCTGTTTTCCTTCTTACAAATGGAAGAGGAAAGAAATGTGGTCAAGATATTAAAAAACAGTTTGATCACCATATGGAAACATTATCAATCTGTTTTCTACAGCTGTCTGATTGTTGGTCTGCTGTTTATTGGATATCGTTATTTTATGCAGACGATGTTTTCAATGCAGGGTGGTGTGGCATTATTTGATTTGCCAATGGAACTATTAAATCGCTGGTATCCATTCTTAGACAGTGTGGTTTATCTGTTTCATGCATTGGAAAATGCCTCCTTGTGGCTGCCGTTTTTATTCTCTGTGATCTTTGGTATATGCTTATGCAATGCCTATATCATTCTGCTTTATGTCAATGCATGTATCCATGATGGAGAAATACGCGTATAATATATGTAAAAGGGTGATGTATATGAATGAACTGCGAATACCGCTGGTATGTAGATTTCAGGTAAACGATATGATCATTATCGTTTCTATAACATTGATCAAACAGGGAAATAGTCCCTTTATCCTTATGCAGATTGAGCCTTTATTTAACTAAAGGCTTTTTATTTTGTCTGAATCGGTCACAATTCTGGTGTAGGCTCATATACTGAAATGTATAAGAAATGTGCTTATATAAGAAGGAGGATATTATGAGCAGACGATTTCAGAAAGTCTTAACCAATGCGTTTCATGTTAGCTTTCTTGAAACAATAGAAAATGACGCATGTGAACGATATTACACGCTGGATATCGAAGCACAAAGTGATGATCCTACTATGTTTAATCAAAGTATGTACATCAAACTTTGTCATTCACAAGAAGAATGCGCACACTATGAAATCCCATTGGATGAGTTTGGAAGAGGACGTATTTCAATTGAAAACCAACAGGCAATTACCGTAAATGTCGTACAGGTAGATGAATGTGGCAATCAAGTGATGAATCAGGATGGTATGGAAATATCTTATATTGTTGAAAATGAGGTACAACAGGAAGACTACGCCAGATTGCATACGGAGGATTTAAAAGATCATTATACCATCCGTATTGAAAATCATGTTTTACAAAAAGCTGATTTGCATATTCAAAAAAAAATCTCAGTAAACCAGGAGCTGAAGTTACCAAGAGTGGATGAATGCTTTACCATATATGTTGAGGGTATGGGGATTTGTCAATATGTCAATCTGGATCAAAACAATGATTTCAGCTGTTGTTTAGAAGGGATTCCTGCTGGTCAATATGCGATTAGTGAGCTGAATGCATACAATGATACGCTCTATCAGCTGAATGGACAGCCAATTGAAGACAACAATTTTATTTTAAATGCAGGAGTGAATGATTTAGATATCATCAATGTATCTGATTTTGATACGACACTGACAATTTCTAAGTATATCCGCAATGAGCGTGGAGAATTATGCCGGCCGCAATGTGATGAAAGCTTTGAGGTACGTATCATTTCTGATCGCCATGATGTGACGGTAAATTTAAGTGATGAAAATGATTTCTGTATTGTATTACATGGATTGATTCCAGGATACTATCGCATCAGTGAACAAAGCGATGAACAGATGTATGATACAACGTATATCGTAAATGATGCCTGTGAACGTAATTTTGCGCATTTGGAAATTAGTGAATGTGGAGAAAATCAAGTCATGATCATTAATACCGAAACAAAATCAGGAGGGTGTTTACCACTTCAGGAATCTCAGCTTCGTATCTGTAAATTTATTCGCAGTAAAGATGGATGTTTAAGAAAGCCATGTCATCATGAAAACTTTCAGGTAACATTATCCGGGTGTGGCCTTTGTCAGACATTGAATTTAAATGAATCGAATAATTATTGTGTGGATATCGCATCCTTGTGCAGTGGGTATTATCAAATTGAAGAAACCAGCTGTCATGATTATGTGTCCAGTTATATCGTTGATGATGATATTGAACGTACTTCTGCCTGTATCCGAGTAGAAGAAGGCAGTACTTTTTGTGTAACAATCATCAATTCTACACGTAATAGTGGAACTCTTCGGGTATGTAAATATATCCGCAATGATTATGGAGATCTCATCAAACCAGATAAGCAGCAATGCTTTGATATGACATTATCCAGTATTTTTTGTAAACGAAGTTTTACATTAAGTGTCGAAAATGATTGGTGCATGTGCTTTGATGATCTTCGTTTAGGCAGTTATGAAGTGAAGGAGGCAAAAGGCAGCACATCAGATTATGCGGTTATTTATCAGGTAGACTGTGGAAAAGAATCACATCATGCCCGCTTTATGATGGATGGGGGAGATCGTGAAGTAAAAGTTATCAATTATCGCCAGAAACAAAGCTGTGGAACCCTTCGTATCTGTAAATTTGAAGAAACACAATGTGGAGAGCTTGTAAAACCACAAAGGGATGAAGTCTTCCATGTGCATGTAGAAGGGGATGGCTTAAATGAATGCTATAGCTTAAAAGCATCTAATAACTGGTGTATTCTGTTAGATGGTTTAAAGATGGGAGAATACCATATTCAGGAAGAAGAAGAGGACAGATATGATGCCTGTTATATCGTGAATGGATGTCGTACACAGGAAGCCTATGTATGCATGCAGTCAGGAAATGAAGAAGTCACGATTTTAAATCATCGAAAACGAAATGGAATCGTTACTATCAATGCCATGCTTCAGGATTGTGATGAACAGATCTCACAGCCATATGAAGGTATGGATATTGAAGTGCTGGTGGAAGGAAAAGATACCTGTTACCATTTATGCTTAAATGCAGAAAACAACTGGTGTGTATTATTAGATGCACTGCCTCAGGATACCTATCGAATCATTCAAAAAGACAGTTTTGGTTTTGTGATTCACTACATTGTAAATGGCTGTGCCTGTGATTTTGCACGTATTGCGTTAAATAAAGAAGATCAAGAAATTACGATCATCAATGAAATTGCCAATTGTGCGGGCATGGTAAAGGTCACAAAGTTTATAGAAGATGAATGTGGAGAGTTATCCATGCCTTGTGCAGATGATGAATTCCATTTTGAATTAAAGGGTGTAGATTTTGCCGCAACGTATACGTTATGTGAAAAGAATGATTTCTGTGTGTACTTTGATGACTTAACTCAGGGATGTTATGAAATTAAAGAACTCAGCTGTGGTTATGATGCTCGCTATCTGATCAATCATCAGCCATGTGAACAGGCAAAATTCACACTGGGTAAAGAAGATATTTATATCGATATCTTAAATAAAGCATCCACACAAAATGCCGTCATGATTGAAAAACGTATTCGTAAAGGAAATGAACTGGTCATACCACAGGTCAATGACAGCTTTAAAGTATTATTAACAGGAAGAAATACACATGAGATTTTTGAATTAAATGATGATAATGATTTCTGTATTCGTTTGACTGATTTGTGCAATCAACATTATGAGATAAAAGAACTTGGCGCAAGTGCGAAGTCATATATCATTGATGGATGTGAACAGGAAAATGGATATTTCCTTTATGAAGGAAATGAAAAGCAAATCACGATTGTCAATGAAGAGGAACGCACAGGAGCCCTTCGTTTGGAAAAACTGATGGAGGATGCCTGTGGCAATTATATCCGTCCACAGCGCTGGGAAAGCTTTGATATCATGCTGGAGGGAGAATGCTATAAACGCAAAGTCACGCTGGATATCCGAAATAATTTCTGTGCCTGTCTGTATGATCTGCCTTGCGGTCATTATGAAATTAAAGAAATTGGTTCCCGTCATCCAGTATCCTATATGATTCATGATATCCCATGTGATAATGCCATTATTGATTTAAGGGATGAAGATGTCAATGTGACCATCATCAATCATGAAGCAAAAAATGGCTGTCTGCATTTTCAGGGACTGATAGAAAAAGATGGGGAGGTTATGGAGGCGGATCCACTTGATGAATTTATCTTAACGATTACTTGTGGAGAGGACAGCCAGAATGTGGTATTACATGCAGGCAATGATTTCTGTGCAAGTATCGATCATTTAGAAAAAGGCAGTTATTCCATTTGCGAAGGCGGTAAAGAAGAAGTCGCATTTTTAATTGAAGACCAGCGTTTTGAGGATTGTGTCTGTGTCGAATTAAATGGGGAATATGTGGATATACGGGTAGTAAAACGTAAAGAAAATAAACACAGTATCACGATTCAAAAATGGATGGTTGATAAAAAAGGAAAACGCCAGGTTCCTCATAATGATGATCATTTCATGATGACCATGATGTTTAAAGGAAGAAAACAGATGTTTGAGTTACATGCCAAAAACAACTTTACCAAACGTTTGGATAACTGCCAAAGCGGCGATTATGAAATCATGGAAGAAAATGGACATGCGACATATTCCTTTGATGGAGGAAAACCACAGGAGGATGGTTGCTTCACCTTGAAACAGGAGAACATGCGTATTGATGTTTGTAATCCAATGAAGAGTGAAGGTGTTGTATTATTTCAATTGATGAATGAAGATTGTGGGGAAAATCTGGGAACACCGCCAAGTGATGCATGTTATGAAGTTTTGATATCCGGGGCGCAGGAGGAATGTCTAAAACTGTCAAAAGATAACCAGTGGAAATGTCGTTTGCGTATGCAATATGGAGAGTATCAAATCATGCTTCAAGGGGAAGATGAACATTACTTCTTCATAGATCACGTACGTCAAAAAGAAGGGAATCTATCATTAGACAGTCAACAGGTGCTGGTTCAGTTGATTGTAAAACAACCATGTCAGGATGGCATGCTGCTGCTTCAAAAATATATCCGAAATAAAGAATGTGACTGTTTAAGAAAACCATGTAATGAAGAAGCCTACGAAATCGAAGTCAAAGGGGATAACTTTTATCGTATCGTATATCTGAATGAAGAAAATGCCTATCAAGATGTATTGCATCATCTAGAAAAAGGACGTTATGAAATACGGGAATTACATGGGGAACAGGTCAGCTATATCATCAATGGGGGAATGGAAGACAAGCAAGGAATCCTGCAGATCAATCAAAACCGAAATACAGTAAAAATCATCAATGAAGCAGAGGTCATGCATCAGGGAAGTATTGAGATATGTAAATTGATGAAAGATGAAGAAGGCTGTTATTGTTATCCAAAAGCTGATGAAATCTTTTGGATCATTGTCAAAGGGGAAGAAGGCAGCAGTCGTGTTTTATTAAATGAAGCCAATCATTTCTATGCCTCCATGCGTAATTTAAAAGATGGCTGGTATGAGGTCATGGAAGAAAATGGACAGGAGCATGTACGTTATGTGGTAAATAATGGTGCACCAATGAAAAAAGGAATTGTTCATGTGGTCAATAATGCCAATACCGTCAATGTCATCAATCAGCTGCCATCAAAATCAGGTTCTATCCAAATCAATAAATGGATACGAAAAAACGAGCAGTTGGAAAAGCCGGAGCAGGGGGAATACCGGATACATGTATCAATGCCAGGCTATCAAAATCTGATCATCTTAAATAAACGTAACCAATACAGCGAAACACTTTCCAATTTAAAACCTGGTACCTATGTCATATCGGAATTAGATCATGAAAACGTATCTTATATCGTAGATGGACAAAAGGAAACACAGGAGGCAAGATTAGAAGTAAACAATACCATGCATACCATAGATGTGATCAATTCCACGATGAAGAATGGTCAGATTTCCATGGTGAAATATCGCAGGGTCAATGGTACAATGATGCGCCCGCAACCTGATGATTCCTATGAATTTTATCTGTCAGCACCCGGCTATCAAAAACTGTTTTATCTGGATCAAAGCAATGGATGGAAAATGACATTTAACGATTTAAAACCTGCCTCTTATGTATTGACAGAGCGTAATGCAACAGATGAAGTCAGCTATATCATTGATGAAGGCAGTGAATCAAATCGTGCGATCATTGATGTGAATGGCACCTCTCATCAGATAACCATTATCAATACACCATCCATGGCACAAAAAGGCAGTATCCACATTGAAAAAGTAGTACGTCAGGGAAATCAATTAACCACACCTGATCAAAATGCAAGCTATCGAATACATGTATCAAGACCAGGTTATAATGAAACCTTTACGCTGGATGCTTCCAATCAATTCACTTTGCATATTTCTGATTTAGAAGATGGCATGTATGTGCTGGATGAACTGGATAATACAAATGAAGTCACGTATATCATCAATGGCGGCAGTGAAATCAATCGTGCTGTCATCAATGTCAGAGGCAATGAAAACCGTGTGATGATGATCAATACACCAAGAATGATACAAAAAGGCAGTATCCATGTAGAAAAAGTGATTCGTGAGCATCAACAGCTTATATCTCCGGGGGTAAATGATAACTATCGTCTGCATGTATCAAAGCCAGGTTTTAATGAAGTTTACACATTAGATGCTTCTAATAATTTTATGGTTGATATTATCGACTTAGAAGATGGAACCTATGTGTTAAATGAAATGGATCATGATGAAAGTGTCAGTTATATCATCAATGGGGGCACAGAAACAAATAGTGGCATCGTTGTAGTATCCGCTAATGCCAATGCGGTTGTGATGATCAATCCACCAACATCTTTTAGAAGCGGCAGCATCCATGTGGATAAATTTATAAATCGTAATCATGAACTGATACGTCCTGATTCACAAAATACGTATCGTTTACAAATATCCAAGCCAGGCTTCAATCAGGTATATAAATTAAATGCCGCAAATAACTTTATGATAGATGTATTAGATTTGGAAAATGGAACGTATGTATTAAATGAATTAGATCAGGAAGACAATGTTACGTATATCATCAATGGTGGTACTGAAACCAATCAAGGTATCGTAGAAGTCAAAGATAACGCCAATCAGGTAAAGATGATCAATGCTGAACAGCAAATGCATCAGGGCAGTATTCAGGTAGAAAAATTTGTAAGGGAAAATAATGAATTAAAACACCCACAGGATAATCAAAGCTATCGCCTGCATGTATCTAAGCCTGGTTTCAATGAAGTATTTACACTGGATCAATCCAATAATTTCAAAGTGAATATCACACAGCTTGCGGATGGCTTTTATGTATTAGATGAACTGGATGAAAAAGGGGAAGTCAGCTATGTCATCAATGGGGGCAGTGAAACACGATATGGCATTGTGGAAGTACGTGGAAATGCCAATGTTGTAAATATGATCAATGCATCTCAGGGAACCACAGGTAGTATTTTCTTCAGTAAATATATTAAGAATGCGGATGGCAGTCTTAGTGTACCGGCAGATGGGGACCAGTATATCATAGAAGTATATAATCAGGAATTTTTACAACGGGTTACGCTGAATGGACAAAACAACTTTCAGTCAACGCTTCTTAATTTAAAAGAAGGGGTTTATCATTTAAGAGAATTAGACAGCAGTAATTTCAGGGTAACGTATAAGATCAATGGCAGTGAGGAAACAAGTGAAGGGGTTGTATATGTACAAGGCAACCGCAATATGGTAGATGTCATCAATGAGCGTAAAACCAATATGAATACCGTAGAAGTATTTAAATATATGTTAGATAAAGATGACAACTATCTGCCACCAAGTGCACCTGATATTTATCGTTTTGAAATAAGTGCACCAGGATTCATGCGGGAATATGATCTGGTACCAGAAAATAACTGGCATGTGACGATTTCCGATTTACCCGCAGGCCGTTATCAGATAAGGGAGATCACACAGGATCCAACCCGTGTACGTTATTTGATCAATTCACCACAATTGGTAGAAGAAGCCTTTATTACAGCGGCACCGGGGGTAACCAATATCGTGGGAATCATCAATATTGAAGATGATGTAGAGAATGGTACAATGACGTTAAATAAACGCATACGAGATGCAATGGGACAGCTTATCATTCCATCTGATGAAGAAAGCTTTGTCATGCGCATCAAAGGCAATAATTTTGAGCGGCTGGTTGCTTTAGATATGGATAATGCATTTACGTATACGATTGAAAATTTAGCCTATGGAACGTATACGATTGAAGAAACAGATAGTCAATATGATGTGAGTTATCAAATTGATGGGGGAGAAGAGAAAAGTAATGCAAGCTTGCGTATTCAAGATGGCACAAAACATGAAATTCTCATCATCAATACCAAAAGTGCAATGTTCTTTGATGCAAAAAAGGATGATACCGTAAAGATCATAATTGACTAGGAAAGGCGATGAAAACTCGCCTTTTCTTTCATTGTTTATCATTTGTTTTCATTAAATGAAAATATATTGGTTAATATTTACAATTTTACGCGTTTGAGATTAAAACGTAAGATTTAATGTGAAAAATATAACAAAATCCCTAGTAAAATAAACAATTTCGTTTTATAATAGGGGAGTAAAAATTATGCAAGGAGGAAAACAAATGACTAAGAAATTTATGTCAATGGACGGTAACACTGCTGCTGCACATTGTGCCTACGCATTTACCGAACTTTCTGCGATTTACCCAATCACACCATCTTCACCTATGGCTGAAGTTGTTGACCAGTGGGCTACGCAGGGTCGCAAGAATATTTTTGACAGCGTTGTAAAAGTCGCTGAACTGCAATCAGAAGGTGGAGCTGCTGGAGCTGTACACGGTGCTTTACAGGCTGGTACATTAGCTACAACATTCACTGCATCTCAGGGTTTATTACTGATGATTCCAAACATCTACAAGATGGTTGGTGAATGTTTACCAGGTGTTATCCACGTCGCTGCACGTGCACTTGCAACAAGAGCATTGAACATCTTTGGTGATCACGAAGACGTTTACGCATGCCGTCAGACTGGCGCATGTATGCTTGCATCTCACTCAGTACAGGAAGCAATGGACCTGGCTGGTGTTGCTCATTTGGCTGCAATCAAAGGAAGCGTTCCATTTATTCACTTCTTTGACGGATTCCGTACATCTCACGAAATTCAGAAAATCGAAGTTATGGATACAGAAGTATTCAAAGACATGATTGACAAAGAAGCTTTAGCAAAATTCCGTAAGAATGCATTAAACCCACACACAAACCCAGTTACTCGTGGTGGTGCAGAAAACGATGATATCTTCTTCCAGGGTGTAGAAGCTAGAAATACACACTTTGATGCTATTCCTGACATCGTTGCTGATTATATGAAGAAAATCAGTGAAATCACTGGTCGTGAATACGCTCCATTTACTTATTATGGTGCTGCTGACGCTGAACGTGTTATCGTTGCTATGGGTTCTGTAACAGAAGCTGCAAAAGAAACTATCGATGCATTAACAGCTGCTGGCGAAAAAGTTGGTATGATCAAGGTTCACTTGTATCGTCCATTCTCTGTTAAATATTTAACAGCTGTATTGCCTGAAACAGTTAAGAAGATTGCTGTATTAGACCGTACAAAAGAAACAGGTGCAATGGGAGAACCATTATACTTGGATGTACTTGCTGCATTAAAAGATAAAGACATCGAAATCATCGGTGGACGTTATGGTATGGGATCTAAAGATACTCAGCCTTACCACATCAAAGCCGTATTTGATGAATTGAAGAAAGATGAAATGAAGAACAGCTTCACAATCGGAATCAATGATGATGTTACTCACTTAAGCTTAGAAGCTGACAAGAACTTCACAGTTCCTGCTGACTACACTTCTTGCTTGTTCTGGGGACTTGGTTCAGATGGTACCGTATCTGCTAACAAATCAACTGTTAAGATCATCGGTGACAACACTGATCAGTATGCTCAGGCTTACTTTGCATATGACTCTAAAAAAGCTGGTGGAGTTACACGTTCTCACTTACGTTTCGGTAACTCACCAATCCGTTCTACTTACTACATCGGTAACGCAGACTTCATTTCTTGTTCATTAGATGCTTACATGTTCAAATATGACATGGTAAAAGACATCAAAGAAGGTGGTACTTTCTTATTAAATACTACATTCTCTAAAGAAGAAATCGTTGAACACATGCCTAACCGTATGAAAGCACAGTTAGCTAAGAAACACGCTAAATTCTATATTATCAACGCTACTAAGATCGCTCAGGAAATCGGTATGGGACGTAGAACTAACACAATTCTGCAGTCTGCATTCTTCGCATTGAACGAACAGATCATGCCTTATGCTACAGCTGTTGATTTGATGAAAGCTGCTGCTAAGAAATCTTACTCTAAGAAGGGTGATGCAGTTGTTCAGTTGAACTACAAAGCAATCGATGCTGGTAAAGACGGTATCGTTGAAATCGCTGTTGATCCATCTTGGGCAGAATTAACTTACGATTCAGCTCGTAAATTAACTGGTGATGAATACTTCGATAACCATGTTGCTGCTATTAATGGTTTGGAAGGATATGATATGCCAGTAAGCGCATTTACAGGTGACTTCTTATTAGATGGTTCTATCCGTAATAATGTTGCTTTCGAAGAAAAACGTACAATCGCAGTTCAGGTACCTACATGGCACCCAGAAAACTGTATCCAGTGTGGTATCTGTAGTTTCGTTTGTCCACATGCTACAATTCGTCCATTCTTATTAACTGAAGAAGAAGTTAAGAATGCACCAATGGAATTCAAGACAATCGCTGCTATGGGTAAAGGTGTTGAAAACATGCAGTACCGTATCCAGGTATCTCCTGCAAACTGTGTAGGTTGTGGATTATGTGCTGTTGAATGTCCAGGTAAAGCTGGTAACAAAGCTCTTGAAATGGTTGATATCAACGAAAAACTTGATCAGGAACCTCTTGCAGATTACCTATTCAAACACACAGAATATAAGACTGAATTCTTCCCAACAGATACTGTTAAGGGTTCTCAGTTCTTAATGCCTTACTTTGAAGTATCTGGATCTTGTCCAGGATGTGGTGAAACTCCATACTACAAATTAGTATCTCAGTTATTCGGTAGAGATATGTTAGTTGCTAACGCTACTGGATGTTCAATGATTTACTGTTCATCAACTCCATCAACTCCATTCGTAAATGATGCTAATGGTGAAGGTGTTGCTTGGGCTAACTCATTATTCGAAGACAATGCTGAATTCGGTTATGGTATGGCATTATCTCAGAACTACAAAGAAGCTAGAATCCTGAAAGCAATGGAAGACAACATGGAAAATGTTGAACCTGCATTGAAAGAAGCATTCGCTAAATATATCGAAGTTCACGGTGATCGTGAAGCTGAAAGAGAAGTTGCTCCAACAATCAAAGAATTGGCTGCTAAATCAGACATCGAAGCTGTTAAAGAATTAGCTGACGTTGATTTGATTAGTAAATCAATCTGGATCGTCGGTGGTGACGGATGGGCTTATGACATCGGTTACGGCGGATTAGACCACGTATTAGCTAACGACCTGAATGTAAACGTATTAGTATTAGATACTGAAGTTTACTCTAACACAGGTGGTCAGTCATCTAAATCAAGCCAGGCTGCTTCTATCGCTAAGTTCGCTGCTGGTGGTAAAACAACAGCTAAGAAAGACTTAGGACAGATTGCTATGGCTTATGGACATGTATATGTTGCTTCTGTTTCTATGGGTGCTAATAAAGCTCAGACTTTAAAAGCATTGAAAGAAGCTGAAAGCTACGATGGACCATCTTTGATCTTAGCTTACTCTCCTTGTGCTGAACACGGTATCAAGGGTGGATTAGCTAACCACCAGAGAACACAGGCAAAAGCTGTTGAATGTGGATACTTCGATCTATATCGTTATGACCCAAGAAAAGAACAGCCTTTGACAATCGATTCTAAAGAACCAGATTACGATAAGATGTTAGACTTCATGATGACAGAAACTCGTTATAGCCAGTTACCAAAAGTAAAAGGTGAAACAGCTTACGAAATGTTCGAGAAGACTAAGAAAGACGCTATGAAACGTCACAAGAGATTATTAGCAATCGCTAAAGAAAGCATGTAATCTTAAAATATAAGGACCACTTCGGTGGTCCTGTTTTTTTTCTTGTCACAATTATGTGTAAAATTATGGTATAATACTTTCGTTTAGGAGTGAGAAGATTGGCAAAAAAGAGAAAAAAGAAACATAGAGATCCAATGAAACTATTGATGATTCTTTGTTTAGAATTGATTGTCGTACTTGTTTTATTGATCTTGTGCGCTAAAGTATTTCCAGATAATCCGATTACACGTTCGATTACATCACTCATAATAGAAGATCCCCAGGTAGTATTGGATGCCGGACATGGTGGATATGACAGCGGAAGTAATTTTGGCGATATATATGAAAAAAATGTAACACTTGCTTTAACAAAGAAGATTGGTACAGCGCTGGAAAATAAAGGCATCAAGGTTGCGTATACAAGAACAAGTGATGAAGTTAGCTGGCCAGCAGATGAAGTCGCAGATTTAACTAGACGTGTAGAAATATCCAATACATCCCATGCGAAAGTATTTGTGTCCATACATACCAATGCAAGTGAACTAGGTAGCAGTGTAAATGGCTTTGAAATCTGGGGTAAAATTAAAGATACTAATGTTTTTGAATTATCAAAACAGGTAATGGGACAGATGGAGCAGTTACAATATACACAAAACAGGGGAATCAAAGACCAAGATCTTGCGCCGCTTCAAGTATTGCAGGATAATCAATTACCTGCTATTTTGATAGAAACTGGCTTTTTGGAAAATGAAAATGATCGTGCATATTTAACAAATGAAGCAAGTCAACAGGCATTGGCAGATAAGATTGCTCAGGGTATTTACAACTACATAAAGCAGAATGAACCATAGACATCTCACAGGAGATGTTTTCTTTTTACGAAAAAATGTAAATGCTTACTTTTTACTATAGAACTTTTTCTTCAGATACGATACAATAAAAGTAATAAGAAAGAGGGACGAGTATGAAGGAACAAATATATATCATAGGGCATAAAAATCCAGATACAGATTCGATTGTTGCTTCCCTTGCCTATGCTAAGTTAAAACAGGAGTTGGGAGTTAATGCAATAGCGGCAAGAATTGGTGAAGTAAATACAGAAACGGATTATATTTTAAAAAAATTTAAGGTGGAAGAACCAGTTTATTTACAGAACGCGAAAGTAAAATTGTATGAAGTAGCATTTGATGAACCGTTATTGATTCAAAAGGATCATACGATCAAAGATGCATGGAGCCGTATGTCTGCGCGTAAATCTAAGGTATTATACGTTGTAGATCATGAGCAGAAGCTGATAGGTGTGGTATCTTTATCTGATATTGCGAAAGTTTTATATAATGAAAACAGTGAAATGAATCGTACGTTGATGAAAGAAACGCCAGTAGAAAATATCTGTCGGGTATTAGATGGAGAATTCGTTCATCAAGATGAACGATATCGTCCTAATGGAAATGTGTATATTGTGACGAATCATCAAAGTGTATATAGTGATGATAATTATAAAGATGCGATCGTGGTATTAAGTGATGATTTACAACTACAGAAACGAATTATTTCAGATGGCGCTGCATGTTTGATACTGGTTGGTGTGGATATCATATCACAAAGTATTATGAAACTTGCGAAAGAATATCATTGTACTATCATTAAAACAAAGCTGGATATGTTTAAAGTCGCAAGAAGAATCTACCGTTGTCCAAGTGTGGAATTGATAATGAGCCGAAAAATCGTAGCATTTAATGATCATGCCTATATTGATGATGCGTATCATCAAATGTCACAAAGCCGTTATCGTTCTTATCCAGTTTTGAATAATCAGGGAGAAGTCATTGGTTCAATTGCACGTTATCATTTATTGAATTATGCGAAAAAGAAATTTATTCTAGTAGATCACAATGAAACAAGCCAGAGTATTGATTATTTAGAAGATGGGGAAGTATTGGAAGTTGTGGATCATCATCGTATTGGGGATGTAGAAACAACAACGCCTGTGCATTTTCGAAATGAAATCATTGGCAGTACCTGTACAATTATCGCAAAAATGTATAAGGAGCATGGCATCACACCTTGTAAGACGATTGCTTCTTTACTATGCTGTGCAATCATTTCTGATACCATGAATTTTCATTCCCCAACATCGACCCATCAAGATCGTGAAATTGCCAAAGAATTATCTAAGATTGCTGGGCTTGATTTGGATGATATGGCCGCAGAAATGTTTGGGGCGGTCGCTACATTAAAGGGACGTTCAACTTCTGAAATCTTATATAATGATTTTAAAGAATACAATATTGATGGAAAGCGTATTGCGATAGGGCAAATCAATATCGCAGATGAGGAAGAATTAAGGGATATACGTGAAGAAATGTTATCCTATATGGAAACAATCAATACGATTAATAAATTTGATATTTTGATGATGTGTTTTACTTCTGTAGATGGAAGTGGCAGCAACTTGTTATTTGTTGGAAATTTAAAGAAAGTTGTGGATGAAGCATTTAAGGAAGATATCATGGATGATTTATATTTTGTAGATGGTATTGTTTCGCGTAAAAAGCAAATTATTCCTACTTTATCCAAGTTATTGAAGGAAGGATGAAATGTTAAGAATATGTTAATTTTAGAAATATTGTTTACAGAGGGACAAAGATTTGGTATCATATGAACCAATAAGGGAGTAGTCAGCACAATGTGTGGCTCTGGTCAACAAACCCGAATGAAAATTCTGGTCAGAACCTGAAATGACGAGACTTATAGAAAGCTTTTCTATAGTCTCGTTTTTATTTTGGAAAACTGGTAAAACTATAGAAAAGACTTGCAGAGAAAGGAAGATGTTTATGCAGGATAAGTTTTATCAGAAAAGTGTGGAGGAAACATTGTCCTCGACGAATTCAAATCGACAGGGTATAGAAGAAAGTGAAGCGACAAAACGTATAGAAACCTATGGCTATAATGAATTAGAGGAAACAAAACCCAAAAGTGCATTTATGGTGTTTTTATCACAATTTAAAGATTTATTAGTAATTATTCTGATTATCGCTGCTATTATTTCTATGGTATCCGGTGAAGTAGAAAGTACGATTGTTATTTTAGTGGTAATCACAATGAATGCGATATTAGGTACGGTACAAAGCATTAAAGCACAGAATTCATTGAACAGTTTAAAACAGTTGTCTACACCGCATACAAGAGTTATACGTGGTGGTAAAACCATGGAGATATCCAGTAAAGAATTAACGATAGGGGATATCATGTTGCTGGAAGCTGGAGATGTGGTAGGCGCAGATGCCAGAATTATTGAAAACTATACACTACAGGTCAATGAAAGTGCTTTGACAGGTGAAGTAGAAAGCGTAGAAAAAGATGTAGCGGTCATTGATTCAGAATGTGGTATCGGTGATCAAAAAAATATGGTGTTTTCCAGTGGACTTGTTACATACGGACGAGCTGTCTGTATGGTCACAGCGATTGGAATGGATACCCAAATTGGTAAAATCGCCTCTTTGATGAACGAAACCAAAGAACGACGCACGCCATTACAATTGACACTAGATGATTTTAGTAAAAAGTTAAGTATTGGAATCATCTGTATTTGTATTGTTGTATTTGGCTTAAATGTATGGCAGGGTGATCCTGTGATGGATTCCTTAATGTTTGCGGTGGCATTGGCAGTTGCGGCAATTCCAGAAGCACTTGCCAGTATTGTGACCATCGTACTTGCTATGGGAACATCACAAATGGCGAAAGAAAATGCAATTATTAAAAATATCAATTCTGTAGAAAGTCTGGGATGTGTCAGCGTCATTTGTAGTGATAAGACAGGAACATTGACACAAAATAAAATGACTGCCCAGCAGATCTATCGAAATCATGAATTGATTAATGCATCTACACTTCAAGAAACAAAACCAATAGATCGTATGATGCTGTTAGGATTTGCTTTATGTACAGATGCCCAGACAACCAATGATCAAAGAATTGGGGATCCTACAGAACTAGCATTAATTGATTTGTTGGAAACTTATCATATTGATGAGCTGGCGACAAGAGAGAAATATATGCGTATCGATGAAAATCCATTTGATTCACAACGTAAATTGATGTCCACGTTACAGATAATCGATCAAAAACCTGTTTTACTATTAAAGGGAGCCTGTGATGAGATATTGAAACGTTGTCATAAGATACAGTTAGATGATGGCATTCATGATATCACACAAGAAGATAAAGACATAATCTTACAACGCAATGAAGCATTTGCGGAAGATGGTTTACGTGTGTTAGGATTTGCTTATCGATATGTAGACAAAAAGACGATCGGTATGGAGGATGAAGAAGAATTGATATTTATCGGTCTGGTATCTTTGATGGATCCACCAAGGGTGGAAAGTAAAGATGCCGTTGAAAATTGTCAACGTGCAGGTATCATTCCAATCATGATCACAGGAGATCATAAAGTAACCGCAAGAAGTATTGCCCGTTCCATTGGTATTTATCATGATGGCGATATCTGTTTGGAAGGTATGGAATTAGATGCAATGGCGGATGATGAATTGGATGAACAATTAGAAAACATTCGTGTATATGCAAGAGTTGCGCCCGAACATAAGATTCGTATTGTGAAAGCATGGCAGAAAAAAGGCAATATTGTCGCAATGACAGGGGATGGTGTCAATGATGCACCTGCTTTGAAACAATCAGATATTGGAATCGCAATGGGGATTACAGGAACTGAAGTCAGTAAAGATGCTGCCAGCATGATTTTAACGGATGATAACTTTGCGACCATCATAAAAGCTGTGGCTACAGGTAGAAATATTTACGCAAATATCAAAAATGCGATTATTTATCTGTTAAGTGGTAATTTATCTGGTATCATATGTGTTCTTGCGGCATCTTTATTAGGACTGCCTGTACCATTCTTGCCTGTTCATTTATTATTTATCAATTTAGTGACAGATTCCCTTCCAGCGATTGCGATTGGTATGGAGCGCTCTACAAAAGATGTATTGAAAGAAAAACCAAGAGATCCAAAAGAAGGAATTCTGACAAAAGATACAATAAAACAGCTGGGTGTTCAGGGAATCATGATTGCTGTTGTGACGATGGCTGCATATTTTATTGGATTGAAAACCAGCTGGCAAATTGCCACAACCATGGCTTTCTCTACTTTGTGTCTTGCTCGTTTATTTCATGGCTTTAACTGTCGTAGTAAACGATCCATATATCGCCTGAAACTTATGAGTAATAAATATTCAGTCATGGCATTTGGTGTTGGATTTATATTCTTAACAGCTATTCTGATGTTGCCGGCACTTCATTCATTATTCTCTGTTACGACAATTTCTTTGGAACAATTACTTACAATTTATGGTCTGGCATTTCTTCCAACCTTGTTAATTCAGGCATATAAAACCACAAAAGATTTACATTTAGGTAAATAAGAAGATTTTTCTTCTTATTTACTTTTTTTTTCGAAACATTTATAATGGTGGAAAAAAGGAGAAATGCCTATGCCGAAAATTGGAATGCGCATTATAAAATCAAGTTGTGCAGTCGCTATATGCTTTTTGATATCGCTGTTTCGCTCAGAAGGTATCGTCTTTTATTCCTGTATCGCAGCGGTATTATGTATACAACAGGATGTGACCAATAGTAAAAGAGTCGCTATCAATCGTGTAAAAGGAACCTTGCTTGGCGGGTTTTGTGGAATGCTGGTGCTATTGGTTGAAAAAAGTTTTTTTCCTAATGATGCTTTATGGCTTCGTTATGCAATTATATCTTTGATGATCATACCAATTATTTATAGTACGGTGCTGTTAAAAATGACAACCGCTTCTTATATTTCCTGTGTTGTATTTATGAGTGTTACAGTATCTCATGGTATGGATATCAATCCATATCTGTTTGCCTTTAATCGTATCATTGATACCCTGATTGGTATTTTTGTGGCACTTGCGTTAAATACATTACACCTGGGTACTGCCAGAAATAAAGATATCTTGTTTGTAAGTGATCTCAATCATACATTATTGAATGATGATCAGGAATTATCAGCTTATACAAAGGTGAAATTAAAACAGCTTTTGGAACAAGGTGCCAATATTACAATTGCGACCTGTGAAACACCATCGATGTTTCTACATAAATTACAGGGAATCCCTTTCACTTTGCCCATCATTACGATGAATGGTGCGGCGACCTTCGATATGAAAAAACAAGAATATAACCATTGTAAAGAAATACCATTTGAAACATACCATTCCTTAATGGAAGTATTTAAGCAACAACATATGAATTGTTTTGTACATACGATTATTCATCATATGCTGCATGTGTATTATGGAGATTTCCAAAATCCTGTAGAAGAAGACTATTATCATGCTATGCGTAAAACACCATATAAAACCTATGTATATAGCAAGCTTCCTGAACAACATCATGCCATTTATATTCATGCGATTCATAAAACAGCGCAGATCCATACATTATATGATGAAATAAAAAAATTGCCTTGTTTCTATGAGTTACATATCGTAATCAAAGCAGATGAACTTCATCAAGGATATTCCAGTATGGAAATCTACAGCAAGGATGCTGGAAAAAAACAGGCAGTGGATGATATCATGAAACAATATCATTTTGAAAAAGTATATGTATTCGGGGATGATTTGGAAGATTTACCATTGATGGGGTCAGCAACCCAAAGTTTTGCGGTACAAAATGCCAAAAAAGAAATTCTTGCCCATGCAAGTATCATTCCTAGCAATAATGATGATGGAGTTGTTCAAAAGATTGCACAATTGTTTTATAAGAAGCTGAAAGGATAAAAGGATCATGAAAAATGAAGTGATCGAACTGAGTAAGGAAACTACACAGGGATGCTTATGCTTTGAATGTAAAGAGCATATCGCAAGAGAAATTGAAAACTACTATGGCGCTGGACATGTTTCTTCTGCAGGATCTATGCCATGTGAACATAAGCAACTTAACGCCTTCTCAAATCGTACGTGTCAAAGCCACAACAGAAATGATTAAGTGCCATTAGGGCACTTTTTAGATTGTTAATTGTATATTTAATGATTTAGCTTGCAATAAGATGCAGGTTTTGTTAAAATGTATATACCCTATTAAATAGGGTATATACATTGATGAAGGGGGATGGCGATATCAATAGGAGAGTAATCAATCCATTGGAATGGAAAGCACTTATAAAAGATTTTAAAAAGGAATATGGCTTTGATTTAGAAAAAGACTTAAAAAATGTGAATATGACGTCTTATGAGTTTGTTAAAATTTTAAAAGATCTTTCTTTTGATATCAATTCAAATCCAATAAAAGGGAATAAAGTAACTTCAATTCCTCCAATTAGTGTGTATAAAATGAGATATAAAGATGAATATAGACATATAGGAACTTCTAACGCGTATAGATTTCATTTGTATCATAAAACTTCAGGTAGAAAGCCAAAATTAGATTTAACAGAGAAAGAAAAAAAGCTAGTTAAAAAAATGGTAGAAGATGCTGTGGCGCAAAGGAGGTAATAAAATGTTTAATTGGAACGATGCATTTCGTAAACCTGGTTACGAAACAAAGATTAAAGATATTGAAAAAATTGTAACACCAACATTTTTAAAAAAATTGCGACAAAAAAGAAATGTTTCACAACGCTTGCTTGCAAAAATATTAGGTGTAAGTGAAAAAACAATAGAAAAATGGGAACAAGGAGTAAATCCCATTAAAGGGACAGCTAGTCGATTACTTTATCTTTTAAATAAATATGATTGGTTATTAGACGAATTTTATGTATTTGAAAGAAATGATGAATATTGCCAGTTACAAAACGATTATAAAATAAAAGTGATTCCTACTAGAAAGAAAATAAAAAAAGAAACAAATACAAAGTTTGTAAAAAATAATGATTGTATAGAAATTAATCAGATGTTATATAAAGAAAAAAGTCAATCTCAACAAGATGCTTCTACATCTTGCTATATATAGGAGGAAAAAATGGAAAATCAGCCTTATTTATTTTTAGGATTTCATTTAGAAAAAATTAATTTTCAAAAAAACCAGATAGAAGACTTACAAGAGATAAGAATTAGTATATCTTCTTATGGATATGATGAAGAAGAATGTGTCTTTTCTTTAAGTATTGTAATAGAATTAGATTATGAAAATTCAAAGAACAATGAATTCCATTATATAGCTGGATATAAAATTCAAGATGAGGAAACGATGGAAGATATAAAACGAGATAAAAATATTAATGATTATATTTCTGTTTTTGTATCATTTGTTATCCCATTCATTCGATCTAATATTACGTCTATTACCATTGATTCAGGAACTGCTGTAGTATTGCCAATTATAAACTGCCGGACAATAACTCTAGACAAGACAATTGTATTATCAGTTGATAAATGATAGATTGCGTCAAATAGACGCTTTTTATTTTTTAGGAAATAATTTTACTACCCATTTAGATAGAAATAGTTTATAATAGGAAAGCAAATAGAAAATAGGTGATGATATGTTAGATTTTATCGCAACTCCATTTGAAATGGAGGACTTACATAAATTAAAAGAAGCAGGTGCAGGTAGTGTTGTCATTTCAACACCGTTTTTTTCTGTACGTGGTGCTGGCTATTTTGAAAGAGAAGCACTGCCGTGTGTGAAAAAACAATGTGAGAATCTGGGATTAGCGATGTTAGTCATGGTGAATCGTTTTTTTACAGAAGAAGAACTGCCTAAGCTTCGTGAATTCTTAAAAGAATTAAAAGTCATAGAAGTAGATGGTATCTACTATGGTGATGAATGTGTTTTATATGAAGCGGATCTACTGGATATGAAAGATAAACTGATTTATAATCCAGATACTTTGATTACCAATCATGCGGATGTACAATTCTATTTAGATGAAGGTATTTCCATGGTTAGTATTTCTAAAGAAATCACAAAAGATGAAGTTTGTGAAATTGCCCATCAGGTAAAAGGCGATATTGAAATCATCATACATGGTCGTGTCAATATGATGCATAGTAAGCGAAATCTGATTTCTAATTATTTGAAATTTATTGGCAGAGAAGAAGATATCAAAGGAAAACGTTCGTTATTTATTATGGAAGAAACCCGTGATGAGCATATGCCGATTATGGAAGACGAATTTGGTACACATGTATTTAGTGGCTATACACTGGCAAGCTTTATGGAAATAAAAGATTTTGTGGATGCAGGTGTTCGCCATATGCGTATTGATGGAATTTTTCATAATATTGATTATGTATGTGAAGCATTACGTTTATACCATGAAATTCTGGATGGAAAAGACGCAAAACAAATCGATGAAATGTATCGTGAAAAATATAAAGAAGATCATGTCACAAGTGGTTTTTATTATACCAAAACAAGTAAAGTGAAGGTAGGTGAATAGCGTGAAGAAAATTGAATTGTTGGCACCAGCAGGTGATTTAGAACGTTTAAAGATTGCGGTATTATATGGCGCAGACGCTATTTATCTGGGAGGAAAACAGTTTTCATTACGTTCCCGTGCAAGTAATTTTTCTATTGAAGATATTGCAGAAGGTGTAAAATTTGCGAAAGCCCATGGTGCGCACATTCATGTGACAGTCAATATGCTGCCTCATGAAGAAGATATGCATGGATTAAAAGAATATCTGATGGAATTAGAACGAATCGGTGTTACTGCAATCATTGCTGCATCTCCTGCCATTATGAAATGTGCCAAGCAATATGCACCTAAACTGGAGGTACATGTGAGTACCCAGCATTCCTCTACCAATTCCTCAGCCGCAAATTATTGGAAAGATAAAGGAATGGATCGTGTGGTATTAGCAAGAGAGCTGACACTTGATCAAATAAAAGAAACAGCCAAACATGCCAAAGTACCATTAGAAGTATTTATTCATGGAGGAATGTGTATATCTTATTCAGGCAGATGTGTATTAAGCAATCATATGACAGGAAGAGATGCCAATCGTGGAGGTTGTGCACAAAGCTGTCGCTGGAAATATCGTTTATATGATGGTGAGCGTCAGTTACATGATGATCATGACTTATTTTCCATGTCCAGCAAAGATTTGATGGCAGCACGGTTTATCCCTGATTTGATAGAAGCAGGAATCGCCAGTTTAAAAATCGAAGGAAGAATGAAAAGTGCTTATTACATTGCGACACTGATTAAGACATATCGCATGCTGATTGATGAAGTATATGAAAAAGGATGTTTAAGTGAAGCACGTTTACAATATTATTATGAAGAATTATCCAAGGCGGAAAACCGACCGACCGCGATAGGATTCTATTTGGGACAGCCAAAGCCACAGGATCATTTATATGGTATCAATGGTGCAGGTGTCACACAGGAATACATTGCTTACGTGCTAGATTATGATGAAAAAGAACAAATTGCTACCTTGGAAGTTCGTAATCATTTTTTGCCGCATATGGAAGCTGAAGTATTTGGACCGCATATCCCAATGACAAAATTTATGATCGAGGATTTATATGATGTTGATGGTAATCTTGTGGAAGTTGCGAATAAACCTATGCAGATATTAAAAATGAAATCAAAGCTGCCAATGGAAAAAGATGCTATGATACGGAAAGTCATGAAAAAAGATCGTTCAGATATTTATTAAGCATGAAAAACGTGTTAAAATAAAAAAGATTGTGAGGAGAGATTACATGAAATTAAGTAATAGTTTCTTTTATACGATAAGAGAAAATGCAAAAGATGAAGACAGTACCAGTGGAAATCTGCTGGTTAGAGCAGGAATGATCAAAAAAAGCAGTAGTGGAATTTATATGATCATGCCAATGGGGAAACGAGTATTAAAGAAGATTGAAGAAATTGTACGTGAAGAAATGGATCATGCAGGGGCACAGGAATTATTAATGCCTGCGCTGATTCCAGAAGAAATTTATGAAAAAAGCGGTCGTAGAGCAGCATTTGGATCTAATATGTTTGCGCTAAAAGACCGTTATCAGAAAAACTATGTATTAGGACCAACACATGAAGAATTATTCACGATGGCAGCGATGATGAAAGGAAAATCTTATAAAGATTTCCCATATAATCTATATCAGATTCAAACCAAATTCCGTGATGAAACAAGACCTCGTTATGGATTGATCCGTGTACGTGAATTTATTATGAAGGATGCTTATTCCTTTGATATTGATGAAGCAGGATTACATGAATCTTATATGAAAATGTTTAATGCATATAAAAATATTATGGAACGCTGTGATCTGGAATATAAAATTGTAAAAGCGGATACTGGTGCAATGGGAGGAAGTCTAAGTGAAGAATTCCAGGCCATTACAGAAATTGGTGAAGATGTTGTTGTGACATGTGATGCTTGTGATTTTTCAAGTAATTTAGAAATTACAGAAGTTGTTGATACAGCAATGGAAAGCAATGAAGAAGAAAAAGCCATGGAGGTCGTAGAAACACCAAATGCGAAAACGATTGATGAAGTAGCTGCTTTCTTTAACCGTACAGCTGATGATTTTGTGAAAACACTAATCTATTCTGTAGATGGTAAAACATATGCATTCCTGTTAAAGGGAAACCGTGAATTAAATGAAACAAAAGTATTAAAACTGTTGAAGGCAAATGAAATTGAACTAGCAAGCTTTGATGAAGTAGAACGTGTTACACATGCAAAGGTTGGTTTTGCAGGTCCTGTTGGATTAGAATGTCCAATCATTATGGATCGTGAAGTTGCGAAAATGAAAAACTTTATCGTTGGCGCAAACAAAACAGACCACCACATCGCAAATGTTAACCTAAAAGATTTCACAGTTGAAACGATTGCGGATATCGCACAGGTACACGAAGGTGATATTTGTCCAAACTGTGGAAAACCACTAAAATTCTGTAAAGGAATTGAAGTAGGAAATACCTTTAAACTAGGTACGAAATATGCAAAAGCACTTGGCTTGGAATATCTGGATAAAGAAAATAAATTACATCCAGTAGAAATGGGATGTTATGGCTTTGGATTAGAACGTTGTATGGCAAGTATCGTTGAACAGCACAACGATGAACAGGGAATTATCTGGCCAGTAAATGTTGCGCCATATGTTGTGGCAATCGTCATCGTATCTATGAAAGATGAAGAACAGGTACGTATCGCAAATGAATTATATGATACTTTAAAAGCACAGGGTGTAGATGTGGTATTGGATGATCGTAATGAACGTCCAGGAGTAAAATTCAAAGATATGGAACTTGTCGGTATCCCTTATCGTATTACGGTTGGTAGAGGAATCAAAGAAGGAAAAGTTGAATTCCGCGCAAGAACAGCAGATGCGAATGAAGAAGTAGCATTAGATGCAATCGTAGAAAAAGTAACAGCTTTAGTAAAATAAGAATCAGCGGAAATTATTCCGCTGGTTTTCTTTATAGTTATGAAATAGTTATGAAAATTTTGAAAACAAAAATCATAAAAAACACCATTTTCATAGTAATGTAAACGGTATTACAAATGACTCTAGTGAAAATTTTTACATAAAATGAAAATATTACAAAAATGTCTTTCTTTCTTTTTCTTTTTATTGTATAATATATGACGATAGGGTTATTTCACCTTATGATAAAGGACAAAAAAGAGAGTGAAAGGAGTAGATTTATGAAGGAAACATTGTATTTAACAAATGACTTAGCAATCGTGAACTATAGTGCAGGGTATGCACAAAATGGAGATATGTTATTAAATTCCACTACCTTCAGCAACTATGTTCATAATTATATTGACTATTTAAAAGACACACACGAAGATTTATACTATTTTGCATTAAACGGTAAAACACCGAGAGAAGCGACTACCGAAATCTTAAGACTGTTCCGTATGATGCGAGTATTTAAGGTGGATGAAATTGAATCACAATATTTAAATGATAAGAAAAGATTATTGGAATTCGTAGAAGAAATGTATAACTTCTGGAAGAAACACCAAAGGTTCGCTGTGATCAGCGTTGGGGAAGGTAATGCATTACAGGATATGAGCTTTGTATCTGCGGACTCTAGTTTCAACTTATTGATTCTAAGCCTGTATCGTTCTATTGAAGAACAGATCATGGGTAGAAAAAATAAAGTATACCGTCAGTTACAATCAGGTACCAATGCAGCAATTTCTGTACGTAAAAACAAAACAAAGCTATCAGCAAAATATGATAAGCTGAAGGATATTGAATTTATCAATTCAGTTATGTTGCGTACACCTATGCTGTTACACCCAAAATCAAATAAACGTACAGGTATGTTTGAAGAAATTGATACAAACCCAATTGAAGAATTCACAGGAACACCAGATGAATGGTTCTGTTATCCATGCAAAATTGGAACATTGCTGGCATTTATCTATTTCCACCGTGATTTCATTTCTTCAGCAGTATCACTTGCAAACTTGTTTGAATTAGCAAATGAAGATGAATGTTCAAAGAAACCAGATATGATCGTATTGTTTGGTAATGAAGATGGAAAAGACCAGACTACATTCCACTATGATAAAGAAGAAGATGTATGGGTA
>OGXN01001047.1_pt1 | contig 29614 bp, 33 predicted proteins | sample 1576281 | NCBI WGS metagenome assembly OGXN01 (sample SAMEA3541494, study PRJEB24748) | human gut metagenome | biome: human gut; feature: human-associated habitat; material: faeces | place: China | collected 2012
GCACCTGCCTTGCACGCAGGGGGTCATCGGTTCGATCCCGATAAGCTCCACCAAAATTTAAAACGAATCTCGATAGGTTATCGCTTATCGGGATTTTTTTTGTATAGATATCAGATGACCAGAAAAGATGAAAAGAGTTTTTAAAATCTGGTATAATTAAGAAAAATGACAAAGAAAGGAGAAAAATCATAGTGATGTTAATGCATGTAGTAAGTAATCAAGGGGAATTTGATTGTCGTAGTAAAGATGAAATTGAAACAATCATAAGACAAAGCACCCAAATTCCATATGATGATATCTGGCTTTCTGGGGAATATGAGTATCCATGTTTGACGATAACATTAAATGGAGCAGATGCCTGTTTGCATTATTTTCTAAATGGTGATGGTGATTTCTGGCAATCAGTAGGAACTTGCGAAAGAGTAGTAAGCTTTGTAAGTGGCAATGGTGCCCCTGATTTTACACCAGAAAATGCTGTAATCACACTTGATCAAGCAATACAGTGTATGCGATTATTCTTTGATACTTTACAAAGACCAGATTGTATTGCATGGAGGAGTATGTAAAAATAAAGTGAACAGGATGAAGAAAAAACCTGTTCATTTTTATGTCGATACGATGAAAACCATAGTATAATTAATATGCTTTAAAAGCGAGTGGAGGAGAGATATGAATGAAAGTTTTTATATCTATATTTGGAAACTTGTGTTGGGTTTTGTCCATCTTTTGGGCTTATCAGAAAATCATATATCAAAAAGTCAGTTTCAAAAAAATGTGCTATGTCGCCATTTTTTACTTTGGGATAGGACTTGTTGAGGAAGTATTGCATACAGGAGAGATTCCTTATTACTTATCAGATTTAACTGGAATTGATATATTCTTTTTTTTGGAACTTGAAATATTTGTTTGGTGCTGGATCATCGCATATACACTATTTGACAAAAATCTAAAACGTTCAATTTTTCTCATCGCATGCATATGCTCAGTATGCCAGCAGACGTTCTTTATTCTAAATGAAATGCTTTGGTTTTTATCAAATGGAAATGTACAAATCTATTATTTATTAAATTTGCCAATGATAGCACTGTTGTTTTTTACGATTTATCTGATTGTGGAAAAGTTGAATATTGCCAGAATCTATCGAGAATTTGAGTATAAAAATTTTTCTTTCATACAAATTTTAGGAATGACGATTATTGTATTATTCATATATGATCTATTATCTTATTGTTTACAAATGATACCTGTAAAATCAAAAGAACAATTCTTGATACCACTTTTTTTGATGTTCATTATGATATTGACTATGATATATTACATTCAAATGGTCAGTTTAAAAGATAAGAAAAAATACAGTGATATGTTATTGAAGCAACAAAATCTTTATATTCAAGATTTAGAAAAAATACAACAAAATATGCGTACCTTCAAACATGATTATAAGAATATGATGTCCAGTATTTACCTACAAAGCAAAGAAGGAAACATGCAGGAAATAGAATCTACAATTTCAAAATTAATGGATGAATTTGATGAAGATATTGATAAGAAAATGAATCTAACCAATCAATTAGCAAATATCCAAATCAATGAAATGAAAAGCCTTTTATATTCAAAAATCACAGAAATCAATCATCAGCATATCTCATTACATATGGAAGTATTATATCCAGTGCAAACAATAAAAATGAATATTATGGATGCATGTCGTGTTTTGGGGATTCTTTTGGATAATGCAATAGATGAAGTTAAAGATCATGAAGGTGATATGAACCTGGTATTATCCAATCAGGAAGATGCCTTTCATATGATTGTGGAAAATTCATTATTCCATGATGTAGATATTGAAAAAATCTATCAAGAAGGATATTCCACCAAAGGTACACAGCGAGGGATGGGATTGATTTCTTTACAAAAGATAATTGATAAATATTCAAATGTGACGATAGCTACACAAATTGTGGATAATCGTTTCATTCAGGAAATAACCATTGTATAGGAAGTGATAACATGTTAGAAATATATGTATGTGATGATGAAGTTTCGACGTTAAATTTTATACAGCAGGCAATTGAAAAACAAATTCTGATTCATGAATATGATATGAAAGTAAAGCAGGTATATCGTGATCCTTGTGCAATGTTAGATGCGTTAGCGAAGCAACAAACCAAACGTAATATTTATTTTTTAGATGTTGAACTAAAACATCCAGAATATGATGGCTTTTTGTTGGGGAGAGAAATACGCAAAATTGATCCAAATGGCACAATCGTTTATATCACGAGTTTCAAAGATTTAGCTTATAAAACCTTCCAATATCATATTGAAGCCTTTGATTATATTGTGAAAGATACACAAGAACAGTTGCATACATCCATCAGTGAGTGCCTGCAATCTATTATTCAACGTCTAAAAGATGAAACAAAAGATCCTGTTGCATGCTTTACGTGTAAAAGTGGAGATAAACTGCGCCATATTCCCATCGATGATATTTATTACTTTGAAACATCAGCACGTTCTCACCATGTGATCTTACATGGGAAAAATCAACGGATAGAATTTCTGGGAAACCTTACAGATATAGAAAAAGAATTGAAAGAAGGCTTTTTAAAAATTCATCGTTCTTATTTAATTGCCTTAGATAAAATCGATTCCATTGATCTTAAACATAATGAAGTAATTGTAAGAGGTGGGGTATGTAGTATATCTCGTAAAGAAAAATCTCGTTTACTTGAAAAAATCAAGAAATGAGATTTTTTGTTATTTAGGAAACAATCCTTACCATTCAGGAACAAGCCACCATTTTCAATCCTTAAAATGTTATAGTGAAAAACGTAAAAAGGAGGATACATATATGATGCAGGAAATCATACGTTTAGATCATATATCAAAAACATTTGATAATGTCTGCGTGTTAAAAGATATTCACGCAACTCTAAGAAAAGGAGAAATTCTTGGCTTTTTAGGACCAAGTGGCGCAGGCAAGACAACAACGATTAAAATTCTTACAGGACAGCTTTTTCCATCATCAGGAGAGGCCTATATCTTGGGAATCAACGCCAATCAAATTGATGAAACCATCTATGAACAAATAGGTATTGTCACAGATAGCAGTGGTATTTATGAATATCTCAGTGTGGAAAAAAATCTGGAATACTTCGCAAAAATCCTAAAAGTGGAGAAACAAAGGGTCGAAGATGTGTTACATCAGGTAGGACTTTATGAACATCGTAAAAAACTGGCAGGAAAATTATCCAAAGGGCAGACACAGCGATTAATTCTCGCAAGAGCGGTACTGCATAAACCACAAGTATTATTTCTAGATGAACCAACTTCTGGTTTAGATCCATCGACCGCTTTACAGATACACAATATGTTGTTTCAATTAAAAGAAGAAGGCATGGCAATTTTTCTTACAACGCACAATATGGAAGAAGCCACAAAATTATGCGATCATGTGGCATTATTAAATGAAGGTGTGATTGTAGAATATGGAACACCAAACGATATATGTTTAAAATATCATAAAGTAAAAAAATATGACATACGATTACGTGATGGAAAACAGTATCTTTTACAACAGAATGATGAAAATGTAGAGAAAATAAATGCATGGCTAAAACAAGATCAGATAGAAACAATTCACTCTTGTGAGCCAACGCTAGAAAGCGTTTTTTTTGGAAGTGACAGGAAGAAAACTATCATGAAGATATTTCATCTTCCCCATATCATAACGTGGAGAAATGCACCCGTTTGTGCATTATTTGGAAGTTGTTGTATCATCATACCAGTATTTGTGATAGGAGCTGTCATTTGGAAAATATATTTTTTATAGGAGAAGGGAAGGTTATTATGAAAACACTACATATACATAAAGTAATGGCGATAGCGGAAGTAAAGTTTCGTGCACTATGTGGAAAAAACTGTATCATTATGCCAATATTTGCGATAGGATTTACAATGATGATGCGTTTTCTATATCAAAATATGTCAGGAGATGGAGCCAGTGAAGAATATTTAAATGCGTATGCATTAGCAATGGGATTGGTCATGAATATTGGTATGACTGGCTTATATTGTACAAGTTTAATGCTTGCGGAAGAAAAAGAAAAAAAGACATTGCGCGTGTTGATGACATCCTCCGTGAATGCTTTGGAATTCTTTATCGGAAGTGTGCTGCCAGTATTCCTTGTGACAGTTATCGTTAATTATTTACTTATGCCAATCAGTGGGTATACCATCACAGGATCAAATCTTATATTGTTTAGTATTGTCACAATGATTGGGACATTGATCAGCTGTATTATTGGGATGCTGTTGGGAATCTTTGCGAAAAATCAGGTCAGTACCAGTACACTCACTTCGCCTATTTTACTATTGATGATGCTGGTACCAATGTTTTCTTCTTATATCGAAGAATTAAAGATGATATCTCCATTCATTTTCACAGGAGCAATTATGGATATGGTCATGCATATGGCAGAGCAAGTATCACCTGCGTTAAATATTGGCGGTATCCTTGCGATGATCATCGAGGCGGTAGTTTCCATAGCATTATTTGTTTTGATATATAAACGTAATGGATACGAAAAAGAATAAAGAAAGTTAAGATATGTTAGAAGAACGTGAACGATCTTCAAAGAAATAAGTAAAATTTAATACTTTTTTGAAAACAGCCTCATTGCATTGTATATAGAAACAAGCTATCCTTTAAGTAGGAGGTGGCAGACATGGCTAATGAAGATAAGAAAGACTTTAACGCAATGTTGCATGATGCTAAAGATATGCCAAAAATTCAAATCATTACCGATCAAAAAAGTATTGAAAAGTATGGAGGAAATCATATGTATTTCGCTCCACCAATCGATTATGATCATGTAATGAAACAGGTGCCTTATGGAAAGGTAATTACTATTGGAGAAATTCGCGAGTATTTTGCGAGAATTCATCATGCTGATTTTACAGAACCAATCACAGCTGGGATTTTTGTGTCTATTGCGGCGTGGGCAAGTTATCAAAGAACAGAAGATGAAACACCCTATTGGCGAACATTAAAGGCAAATGGGGAGTTGAATGCGAAGTATCCAGGCGGAATAGAAGCACAAAAAGAGAAGTTAGAAGCAGAAGGACATACCATTATACAAAAAGGCAGAACACAGAACAAATATAAAATATTTTGTGAAAGATTATCAAAAGGTACTTTTTGATTTAGGTGAAATAGAGAACAAATCATAAGATGTAATACGACAGTTGAAACATAATCAACTGTCTTTTCTTCATTTATAAGCACTTGATATTACACCCATGAAATGTGATAATGTTTGTAATGTATAAGATTTCTTAAGAGGTGATACGATATGGATTGGAATCATTATTTGTTGGAAGAAAAAAGTCCTCATCATCCTTATGCGGATTTAGGCGTTATGGAGGGTATGGTAAGTGGTATTTATGATTTAGCACTTGTCCCTAAAGATACACAGATATTATCCTTGACCATGCCATTAAAAAAGTATCATTTAACATATTCTCATGATGAAAGTCTTTATGGAAATAAATGTATAGAAGGTGTTTGTTTAAGTGAAGTAAATGTGGAAAACGTAAAGCTTTTATCAACGCTTCCTAACTTAAAATATCTTAAAATTTCTAATAATAAACAAGAAACAATATTAGATTTAACACCATTACGACATTTGGAGGTATTGATCCTATCTGATATCACAAAGGTCACGGATTTTAGCTTCTTATTTGGATTAGATTATCTCAAAACGCTTTATTTACGTGATGTAAAACAGTTATATGATTTGTCTTTTCTATCAAATATGACAAACTTACAAGAATTGTTTTTATCAAATGGGGGAATGAGCGGCGTGGGTAAGCCAGTGAAAAGCATGGCGCCATTATCTAATCTAAAGCAATTACAATACTTACATTTTGCGTTGACTGTAGAACATAAAAACTATGATATTTCACCAATATTATCTTTGAAAAATTTAAAATATCTAACAATGTTGCCACGCTATTATCGCAATCATCGATTAGAAACATTACAAAAAGAATTGCCAGATACCATCATAGAATAGAAAAGGGGTGTCGTATGGATAAAAAAGCAAAAAATATATTAATGAAAACCTATTGGTCTGCTTCTGGTTGGAAAGATGAATATACAATTACTCCGAAAGATTTTACTTATGCGAAAGAAAAAGGTTTGATGTTTGATGCAGTTAGTATATCGCATGATGAATGTGTAAAACAAATCAAAGCGATTGTGGAAAAAATCACGCCCCAACAGATAGTGAAAGCTTTTATAAGCAGTCTTTCAACCAGACGTTTAGACTGGCGCTCAGGTATCAGCTCTTACTACATAGCGAAAATGCTGCCAATGCATACTTATACACCTGTCATATCCGGAAAGTCATATGAAAACGGCAAGGTGGTTTATACATCATGTACCTGTTCTATATGCAAAGATTTGAAATACGGTGTGATTGGGAAAGAAGATTATAAAGATGTGGATGTCAATATATTAAACTTTGAACGTATTAAATGGGGTGGTGTACGCCATGGTGAATTAATTTATATCTTATTTGATCTTCAACAATTCATCAAAGAGGAAATACCAGAACCAACAGATGCGGATATACATATTTTAAAAGATATATTAAAGATAATTATGAGCAGTGCAGCCAATGATCATCCAGGTATATTATGCGATAGATTCAAAGATATTCCTGATTTTAAATCAAACAAAAATGAAAGGTCCTCGCTGGTTGAGATTCTCGCATGCATTGGGGTATTAAAACCCCAATCATATGAACGTAAAATTCAAGGGAAAAACGACTGGACATTTGTGGAATACTGGCGTGGAGAAGATGGCTATGATCAAGTGGCAGTGAATGAATATTTTGGAGAATATCTATGAGTATGCGTGATGATGTGGAGTCTATCATCAAAGCATTAAAGCTGGATCGTTCAAGAATTTTTGAGGTATCAAAGATCAAATATGTGGATATCATTACAAGAATTGAACATACATTCGTTTTGGATTATGGAGATATTCATTGGTCAAATATGGAAAATGATTTTCAACAACATTTATCAATTAGAAAAGAGGAATCAGAATGGATACAATCAGAAAAAAGCAACGTGGGCAAAATAGAAAATTAAAACGTATGTTCGATGATATTGATAAATTTCAACCAGATTGGAATAACGATGAGCGATATGAACATTTTCATGTGCCAAGTGATCCGTTTATCGAAAGTGAAAAAACTACAAATCAAAATAAGAAAAAGTTTTATGAAAAATGGCTTGCGACTGTGGAAAGATTGATGAAAGAAAAGCCACAGGATATCGTGTTTTGTAAAATTGTAGGAATGATATCTATCCCTGATGTATGGTGTTCAGAAATCATCATTTTCTATGATCAGGAGTATTATGAAGCTTTTTTTAAACGTGATTGTGCTTATCAAACGTGGATAAAAATTAAAAACGATTCTTTTCTTAAACGTAAACAGATACAAACACCGCTGAAGGAAGCTGGCTATCAACAAACCATTCGAGATGAAGATATATATCAAAACGAATTATGGTTTTATGGAGATATTGATGTAAGGTGATTGGAGGCATAAGATATGAATAACGTATTGGACATCACAAACTATGGCATTGCTTTATTTTCGCCAACAATTCTGCAGAATTTCCTGAAGAAAGAAAAAATCAGATCAAAGAAATTGCTGAGTAAATTTGAAAAGGATAAAGATGTGTATCTGAAAACTCTAAAAGAAGGAATCTGGATGCCAATTGTGAAAATTGACGCAGGCAGTTATGTGATAAAATTGAACGGTGTTGATGAACCATTTGATGATACATGGATACAGAAGTTTTCGTATGAAGAATTTCAAATAGAAATCAAAGATACACTTTGTATTGGGGATATCCATTTGCTAGAGCCATTTCAAACAAATCAGGAAATGCGTTATCAAGATATGGAAGGCAATATCTTATACAAAGGGCATACATATGAAACAGCTTCAGGTAAATATCAATTACGTGTAGAAGGATATGTGCGAAAAGAGGCGAATGGACATGCTTCCACCTATCAAAATCCAGAATATGGATTCTTATTTACACTCAATCAAGTAGAGGTCTTTAAGATGGCTCAGGATCCAAGAAATGATGAACGATACAATTTCAATATTGGCTATCTTACCAGATCAAAACAAGCGAAAATTAAGTGGGAGAATGAAATACAAGCTCAAAAAATAGGCAAAGAATATTATCCGCTAATCGAATTAGATGATGGAAGCATATGTCATTTATATGTAGAATTTGATTCCTCACACAAGTATTGTCGAGTAAGCGTTCTATATAAATATGTATATGATGAATTGTTGAAAAGTGGTAGTACATTTACGATTTCAGAAGAAACACGCACGAAAGGAAAAACCGTTTTATGCCCTGTAGGAACCCTGACCATTTTATAGAAGATAGAGAATACAATATGGATGAATTTGAAAATATCATAAATCAAATCAAGACAATTTGTTTATCAGTTGTAAAACATACTTATGAGAAGTCAATGAAGCAAGCATATGATTTAATAAGAAAGCTTCATGATGCAGGATATACAAAAGATGAAGTCTATCAGGCACTGCTTTCCTGTCAGGCAGTATTAAAGGATGGTCTTTCCTATGATTTTATATGTGATTTGATGGATTATGTAGTTGGATGGTGTGCTACAGAGCTTCAAATATGGAAGGATGAAAAAGACAGCTTAAAAGAATTTTACGATTACCTATCATCAGATGAAGAATTGATGTATGATATTCGTATGCATGCGGAATGGAATGAAGCATCTTTTTCTAAATTAAAACAATTGATTTATGCTATCATGCAAGAATACGAAGATAAGCCATATGATCACGAATTGATATCGTATATGCAGAATATTCCAACGATTGTCCATATGTTGTCACAATTTCAAAAATGCTCACAAAAAAATTTAGAAGAAGGATATACACAGGAAACTTATTTGAAAATGATTTCAAATAAAATAGATGAATTAAACCAGTTATATGACATATTTATGAATTCATTAGCGCAAAAAAATGATAAATGAAGGAAAATAAAATTAGAAGGAGAGGAAATATAGTTGTATGAAGCTTTTTATCACAAGTGTTACAGCACAGGGCACCAATTGTGTATCCTCTTTGATACATGAATTATCACCATTAGAAAAACAAGCACAATCCTGGGATTTTCCATACAATATCATGATTTGTATCAGATGTGGAAAAAATGTTGGGAAAACATTTCAACGTTTTGAGAATAAAGATCAGGTCCTTACTTTGGATATACGTGAAGAAGATGAATTATTTCGTGTGATGTCTAAAAATGAACAACGGGAATATTTAGGCAGGCGCATCTTCTCTTATATGGAAGAAAGCATAAAGAAATATCCCAAGGTCGCAACTACACACCAACAGGAAGCATTCATGAAGAATGTGAAGCAATGGATGATGGCACATGACTGGCTGCATGGAAAAATCGACCAGGTAAGAACGCTTCTACAAAAGGAAATGGGAGCTTATGAAATCAGTGAACAAATGCATATGCCACTTGAAGAAGTGGAAGATATTTGGATTCATATGTATGAAGAAGATAAACGAACAACTACACATTCAGATAATATCAAAGAAGGTAAAAATTGGGTGTGGAATGTATGAAAAAAGATTTTTCATATCTTTAGGAGTAATGACATATGAAAATCTATCAGGGAAAAACAGCATGGTGGTTGATACTTATTTTTCTTGTTTATAATCTTTTACTATGATTGACACATATAAAAATTACACCTTTTTTGCGTTGTTATGCTGGTTTTGATTTATGCATTGAATATCTTTTGGATACTTTCAACAGAAACCGGATAGAATTATATGACACATATAATTTTCTATTATGGATTTTCTAAACTAGTCATTCAGATTTCAAATATCAAAAGATAGAAAAAAGCAGAAGTGCGATCGCTTCCTCCGCAAATTCTTTAGACCGTATTCCTATTATCACAAAGGGTATGGATTTCTATGTGTCCTTAAAAGAAATGAAGATTTTATAAATCAAATACAGAAGAAACGATAGGGCAGAAAAACTGCCCTTTTCCGTTATAAAAAAAGAAACAGCGATTTGCTGTTTCTAATCCATTGGCTGTTGATAAAATCCTCCATAGAACTGTTCTGTACGTAAGACATTGACGATTGCGTGTGGATCTACTTCCTGTATACAATGAACAGCATCAGATATTTCATAAGAAGAAATAACGGTAATCAATAGGTACATTTTTTTCTTACTAAACCCACCATATCCCTGGATACAAGAGATACCATGACGGAAATGGTCAACATAGTTATCCACAACATTTTCAGGATCTTGTGTTGTAATCTGCAAGGTTACACGTTCATAACGGTGATGGAAGGTAGAAATCGTCTTAGTGGAAATAAACTGGAATACGATAGAATAACCAGCATAAATCCATCCAAACATATAGCCAAAGATACACAGAATCAAGGCATTGAAGATAAATACCTGTTCCCAGATAGAACGATTGATCTTATTGGATACATAAAGTGCGATAAAGTCAGTACCCCCGGTACTTGCATTGGATTTTAATGCCAGTACTACACTGATACCATATAAGAATCCACCGAATACAACATTTAGAATCAAATCATTGAACAAAGGATTAAATTCACATACTTTCAATAATAAAGATGTCATAAAGAACTGTATTGTGGATAATAAAGTAAACTTCTTGGATATACTTTTATAACAAGCCAGCGCAACTGGGATATTTAGTACCAGAATACATACAGATGTAGAAATAGAATGTCCGTATAAGCTTGCTATTTTATCAATCAGGATCGCTACACCTGTGAAACCGCTGCTTAGTAAATTGCTGGGCTGAATGAATGCTTTGATGACATATGTCTGAAGCAGAGAACTCAGCAATACCCCTCCTAAACACAGCAGAAATCGAATTTTTTTATTTTTCATCTTCTATTCTCCTCTTCTTTTTCATGTACCATTATAATCGTTGAAACGCAAAACAAGTCGAAAACATCTTCCTAGTCCTAGGAAATTCTTACTACGGAAATTTCCTAGCAGTTAGGAAACCAAGTTGGGCTTTTCCCTTTTAAATTTCATTATAATATAAATGGAAGGGGCGTGCATACAATGGCATTGAATAAACGACAAGAGAGAATCATTGCGATGATGAATGACGCGAATGAATGGATTACAGGAAAAGAATTGAGTAAACTTTTGAATGTAAGTGATCGTACCATTCGCAGTGACATGGACGCTATCAACCGATACTATGATGAAAACCTGATAGAAAGCAATTTACGCTATGGATATCATCTGAACACAGAAGTATTTCGTACATTAGATATTGAATTAGCTGAACCCATTCCTCAAACACCGCATGAACGCTGTGTATATATCATACAGGAGTTGTTGTTTGAAAAGAATGAATTAAATATCACATCGTTACAAGATAAAGTTTTTGTGAGTGAATACTCGATTGATAATGACATTAAACGTATCAAAAAAATGATAGAACCATATCCACAGCTGAAATTGGTAAGAAGCAAGAATTTTATCCATTTAGAAGGTGCGGAGGAAAGTAAACGTAAATTATATAAAGACTTGCTGGCAGAAGAAACACAGGGAAATTTCCTGAATTTAAATAACCTTGCGGCATTATATAAGGATTTTGATTTATTATTGATCAAAGATATCCTAGAACAGACATTAGATAAACATAACTATCATGTCAGAGAAATGGCATTTCCAATGTTGATGATTCATGTAGGCATTGCGATAGAACGAATTATCCGAAGAAACTACATACAGACGGATCGCAAAAATGAAGAATTAAAACAAAGTCAAGAATACAAAATTGCAGAAGAATTTTTCCACAGTGTGGCTAAGAAAATCCGTATAGAAATCGTAGATGATGAAGTTGCCTTATTGGCATTATTACTGATGGGAAAGAAAGGAACCAATTATACCAAAGACTTGGTTTCCATGAGTCATTCTATGAGCAGTGATGAAATCGTAGAAGGTATGTTGGAGATTATCCATAATGATTTTGACATCGATTTTTGTCAGGATTCAGATTTAAAGATAGGCTTAAAAATGCATATGCAGTCATTGATGGAACGCCAGATGAAGCATGTGGAAGTATCCAATGTATATTTACAGGAAATCAAACGTAAATATCCTCTGGTATTTGAAATGGGGGTACGTGTTGCCCGTTATCTGGAAGAACAGCTGGGTGAAGAAATTAATGAAAATGAAATTGGTTTCTTATCTTTGCATTTAGGTTCTGCTTTTGAAAGAGCAAACTTATCAGGGAAATACCGTGTTGTTATGATATATCCACATGATCAGGCACTTAGCAATATGTGTGTGCGTAAGGTAGAAACTCGCTTTGGGGAACGAATGGGAATTGTGGAATGCTTGAATTTCTTTGAAGAAAAAGCCATTCTGCGTATCAAACCAGATTTGATTTTAACCACCCTGCCATTAAAACATGACTTAGATATCACAACCATTCAGATTTCACTATTCGTGAATCTAGAAGATGAAAGTCGTATTTTTCAGGCATTAAACTTATTAGATAAAAAACGATTCCAAAAAGAATTTCAGGAAGGAATCAAAGGTATGATCGATCCAAAGTTCTTTTATACTGATTTAGAAGCAGCCAGCAGTGAAGATGTCATCAATTTTATGTGTGATAACTTATATGAAGCAGGCTATACACCAAAGGATTTTAAAGAATCCGTATTAAAAAGGGAATCTATGTCACCAACTTCCTTTACCTATTCCTTTGCGGTACCACACAGCTTTGATGTCTTGAGTAAAAAATCAAATATCTCCGTAGCGGTACTGAAAAAACCGATACCATGGGGTGCATTTGATGTGAAACTGGTTATTCTGTTGGCAATCAATGAAGAAGACCGCTATATGTTAAAGATGTTTTTCGACTGGCTGTCTAATGCAGTATCAGATGCCAATCGCTTTGCGACACTGTTAGAAAGTAAAGACTACAATGATTTTATCAATCGTATCGTAGAATAAGGAGGATATGCGATGATGACAAATACAAAGAAAGCAAACAAAATATATAACGAGCCAAAAGGCAAAAGCAAGAAAGTATATAATGAACCAAAGCTGGGCTTCATTGATCGTTTAACTGTAAAGTTAATGAGTAAACAAGGCTCTAAACTGGATGAAAACTTTCCACCTGTTGGTAATCTTCGCCGTTTCTTTGGCTATCTGATGGATTTCTTTTTAGCGAATGTACTGGCTGTTATTCCTCTTGTATTTATTGAATCAAGAGTAACAGGCTCTACAGAAACCACACAGGTACTTGCTGGGTTGCCATTACCATACGTTTATCTGATAACTGCATTGGTATTCTTATTGTATATCCTGTATTATGTTGTCATTCCTTTAAAGGTATGGCCAGGCCAGACACCCGCAAAACGTTTATTGAATTATAAAATTGTGATGATGGATGGTAGTGATGTCACATTAAAAGCATTGTTATTACGTAATGTATTCGCTATGACATTTGTCGAAGGTGCTGCATTTACCACAACTTATGTGATCCAGCTGGTAGTTTTGACTGCTGGTATCGATTATCCTAAATTTATTTCTTATGTATGTTACTTCATGACATTGTTATCTATTGTTGTAACATGGACAAATCCTAACCGTAGAATGCTGCATGATTTTATCGGCGGTACAAAAGTCTATCAGTTAGAGCATAAAACAGGAAACTATAAAGCATTTTAATCCTAAGGCAGCATTTCCGTGCTGTCTTTTTATTAGGAAAATTTTTGGCAGCCTTATATTATATGATTTCATATATAACCGATAAAATAGGTATATAAAATATATAATAAGAAAGAAAAAATGATTTCCTATAAGTTAGGAAATGTTTTTCATCCCACGGAAGGTATTTACCGATTATAATAGGAGTGTAAAAAATTTAACGCGCGTAAATAAATTTTTTAAACAAACAAAACGAGGAGGAAATAAAATGTTCGACAAGCTAGAAAAACTATTAATGCCAATGTCCGATGTTTTGAGTAAGAATCGTGTCCTGATCGCTATCCGTGATGGTTTCTTGATTGCTACTCCATTATTGATCGTTGGTTCTATCTTCTTGCTGATTGCTAACTTCCCAATTCCAGGATGGGAAAACTTCTGGAATGGCGTATTGGGTGCTGGTTGGGAACAGTGGTTTAAAGCCGTATCACGTGCAACATTCAACTGTACTGGTTTATTAACATGTTTAGGTACTGGTTATGCTATGGCCAGAGAATTTGGTGGAGATAAAATTCAGGGTGCTGCTGTTGCCTTAGTATCTTACTTCATCATGATGCCTACTGTATTAGATGCTGTAAATGACGATGGAAAAGTTGTATTAGAAGGTGCTTTCGCTGGTCTGTCATTTGATTACATCGGACCTGATGGAATCTTCATGGCACTGGTATGTTCTATTCTGTGTGTATTATTGTTCATCTGGGTATACAAAAAGGGATGGACAATCAAAATGCCAAAAGGTGTACCACCTGCAGTAGCTGATTCATTTGCTGCTTTAGTTCCAAGTGCTGTTGTTATGATCGTATGCTTCTTAGTACGTATCTTATTCGAAATGACTCCATTTGAAACTGTTCAGGGATTTGTATTTACAGTATTACAGACACCTATGAAGGGCTTAGGTGACACATTAGGTGCGAACGCATTATATTCCTTCATGTGTACATTCTTATGGTTCTTCGGTATCAATGGTCCAGCTGTAATGAACTCTGTATACTTCATTGGTAACGTATTAACTGCTGATCAGTTATTAGCATTTGAAGCTGGTGTACCAAATGAAAAATTACCATATATCTTTACAAACCCATTCTCTAACTTCTTCTGTAACTTCGGTGGTGGAGGAAGTACCTTGTCACTAGTTATCTGTATGTTGTTGTTCTGTAAATCAGAACGTATCACAAAACTTGGAAAATTAAGTATCGTTCCTGGTATTTTCGGTATCAATGAACCAATCATCTTCGGTCTTCCTATCGTATTAAACCCAGTTATTATCGTACCATTCATCGTTGTTCCAATGATGAACCTGATCTTATCTTACTTAGTTGTCAGCTGGGGTATCGTACCTAAGACAACTGGTGTTAACCTTCCTTGGACTACTCCAATTGGATTCTCTGGATGGTTATCAACAGGTAGCTGGATCGCATCTGTATGGCAGTTCATTCTGTTATTCTTAGGATGCTGTATCTACTATCCATTCATCAAGGCACTTGATAAGACATACCTTGCTGAAGAAGCTGAAATGGAAAATACTGAAGAAGAAGATGACTTCTCATTTGATGATCTGTCACTAGACGATCTATAAGATAAAAACGTATACGATTTGAGTTATCGATAAATTTTGGAAATTTGCTTAAAAATGTGCGTTTAAGTAAAAAAAACATCCATTTATCTGAAAAATGAACGTGTATACAAACCTATACTTTATGAGACAGGTAGTGCTTGCTGCCTGTCTTTCTTATGAAAGTACATCGTTTTGATGTAAAATATGACTTCCTAAGTATTAGGAAACATAATTGAAGTTATCCCTTAAAAAAAGGGTTATAATGATAATGTAAAAAGGAGGTGCCTCATCACATGAAACGTATCTATCTATTCTGTGATCAGGGAATGTCAACAAGCCTATTGGCCAGTCGTATGCAGGATGTCGCAAATACACATTTGCTGCCAATTGAAATCTTAGCATTTTCCAATAAGAAAATACAAAAGATTGTGGATGAAAAACATCCAGATGTTATTTTACTTGGACCGCAGGTAAAATACATGTTTCAGCAGGTTGTTGATAAATATGACAAAGAAACGCCAGTTATGCTGATTGATCAGGATGATTATGGCATGATGGATGGAGAAAAAGTGCTGAAGAAGGCATTGCTTCTATTGAAAAAGAGAAAAGAACAAGGAGAACAGGAAAAATGAAAGTATTAATGATATTTGACCAGACACAGGCTGGATTAGGTGGAAAAGAAAGTCCAGATCTAAAAATGGGTGGTAAACCAATGCCTATCGGTTCTTGCAACATGTTTGAAAAAACTTTAAAAGATATGGGTGGTACAATCTGTGCAACATTATGGTGTGGAGATGGAACTTTTGCGGAAGATCCAGACACAAATGCTAAGAAATTTGCCGCAATGGTTAAGAAAATCAACCCAGATGTTGTTATCTGTGGACCTTGCTTCAACTATGGTAATTATGCAATGATGGCAGCAAAAACAGCTGAAACCATCAATGCTCACTTAGATGTTCCTGCATTTGCAATCATGTCACAGGAATGTGAAAAAGCAATCAACGAATTTAAAGATAAAGTAACAATTCTGAAAATGCCTAAAAAAGGTGGCACAGGCTTGCCTCAGGCATTAACAGTAATGTGTGAATTAGCAAAAGCATTAGTAGAAAAAACAGATACAAGTGCAATTATCGCAGAACACGCATATCACTAATCGTATCCAATTTAACCAAGGAAGGACAGCTGCTAAAAGCTGTTTTTCTTTTTGTTTTCACTTCCTAATCTTTAGGAAACGATATTCAAATACGCCCCTGAAAAAGGTCGTATAATACATATGTAAAAGGAAAGAAGGTAACATGATATGTTAGAAAAACAAACACTGGATTTAATGGAAGAATTAACACAACTGATTGGTATTGCAGGGGATGAAAGAGCAGTATCTCAGGCAATGAAAAAACATATGGAGGCATATGCAGATGAAATCATTTATGATAATTTAGGATCAATATTCGCAATAAAAAAATCTAAGAAAACAAACGCACCAAAAGTAATGGTATGTGGACATATGGATGAAGTAGGATTTATGATCACAAGCATCAAGAAAAACGGGCTGCTTGGTTTTATCACCATTGGTGGAATTGATGCCCAAAGTCTTCACTCACAAAGAGTAAGAATCAAAGCAAGCAATGGAAAAGAATATGTAGGTACCATCGTTGCGGATAATGATGATATTAAAGCATGTGATATCAAGAAAATGCTGATTGATTTAGGCGCAGAAAGTGATGAAATGGTAAGTGAATGGGGAATCCATGTAGGAGATAGTGCAGTATTAGATGGACCTTTCACTGTGTTGCCTGGTGGTAATCGTATCCTTTCTAAAGCATGGGATGATCGTTATGGCTGCATTATGGCAATTGAGCTGCTACAGGCATTAAAAGATGTAGAATTAGATGTTGATTTATATATCGGTGCTACCGTTATGGAAGAAGTAGGTATGCGTGGAGGAACAACTGCTACTGGATTAATTCATCCAGATATGGGAATTGTGATGGATTGCTCCTTTGCTAATGATGTAACAGGTAAAGAAAATGCCGTTGGACAAATGGGTAAAGGTATCCTTGTTCGTTATTATGATAAAGGAATGATGCCAAATCGTATGTTGTTGGATACATTGGTAGAAACATGTGAAAAAGAAAATCTGCCATATCAGTACTTCTATAATATGGGACAAACGGATGCTGCATGGGTACACAAATTATTTGCAGGATGCCCTACTTTAAGTGCATGTATCTGTGGAAGAAATGTACATACAGGAAACTCTATGATTGATGTACGTGATTATGAAAGTGCAAAAGCTGCTGTACTTTCTATCATCAAATCTTTGGATGAAGAAAAAATCAATGCGTTCAAAGCAGAAAACCGATAAGAGGTGAGTGCAATGAAAGAAGCTTATGGAGAAATGAATCTAGAAATGATCAAAGAGCTGAGCGAAGCTCATGGTATTTCTGGATGTGAAAAAGAAGTCAGCCGTGTTATGAAAAAATGGCTGGAGCCTGTCGCAGATGAAATCACTTATGATAACATTGGTTCTATCATTGGTCTACAAAAAGGAAAAGAAAATGGACCAAAAGTAATGATTTGTGGACACATGGATGAAGTAGGGTTCCTGGTAAGAGAAATTGATGAAAACGGCTTTATCAGAATGCTTCCAGTTGGTGGCTGGTGGGGACATGTATTACCTGCACAAACATTATATGTTACCACCAAAGAAGGTAAACGATACCATGGTGTGGTAGGTTCTAGTGCACCTCATGGATTACCTGCGGAAGTAAAAGAAAAGGTCATCAAACCAATCGATATGTTCTTAGATCTAGGTGTAGAAAGCCGTGAGGAAGTATTAGAATTAGGTATTCAGATTGGTGATATGATCACACCAGATACCAAATTTGAAGTCATGAATAATCCAAACTATCTGATGGGAAAAGCATGGGATGACCGCTTGTGTGCAGCACTTGCTGTAGATGTATTATATCGTATTCAAAAGGATGCACATGATGCCAATGTATATGCGGTAGGTACTGTGCAGGAGGAAGTTGGTTTGCGTGGCGCAAGAACAGCGGGTAATATGATTCATCCTGATGTTGCGATTGCATTAGATGTCACAACGGCTATGGATACACCAGTAGATCAAGGCGATATCAAACTTGGCGGCGGTGTTGTATTAAGTGTTATGGACGCCGGTATTATTGGACATAAAGCATTACTTCATGAAATGGAAGATATCTGCCGTGATTTAAATTTAGATATCAATTATGATATGATGACTGTTGGTGGTACAGATGCGGATAATATTCATAAAGCACATGCTGGAATCATTACAATGACTTTGAGTATTCCAACACGTTATATGCACTCTCATCGTTTGATTATCCATCGTAAAGACTATGTGCAGACAGTAGAAGCAATCGCAGAATTCTGTCGCAGAGTCAACTGGGATAAAATCAAAGAAATGAATCAGGGCATTCGTTAAATAGAATAAAAGAAAAGGTGGCAATGAAGTTTGTCACCTTTTGGCTTTATATAGGAATCATATGTTGTAATCGTTTTTATCAAAAGCATCTTTCGCTGGTTTTGTTCGACCTTCGATCATATCTTTATAGCCTATTTCTGATTCTGAATTTAAATCATCTTCTGATATAGTATTCATATTCACGATTTTGCATGTTTTAATGAAACATCACAAAGTACTTTAGTGAAATACCACAAAACACTTTAATGAAATACCACAAAGTACTTTAATGAAATGCCACAAAATACTTTAGTGAAATACCACAAAGTACTTTAATGAAATGCCACAAAGTACTTTGATTACTGTTGACATGCCTTTAATAAAAGAATAAAATAAAGCTAAGAATGGAGGATATCATCATGAAAGAAAAAGTATATTTACCAAGAATAATTGACGATATTCTTCCTAATTACCTTGAGGCTTTTGGTGCAGTTTTAATTGTAGGCCCAAAATGGTGTGGGAAGACAACAACAGCAATGCGATTTGCGAAAAGTGATATCAAAATGCAAGATGTGGAGAAGTCAAACGATTACTTGAAGTTAGCTGAATTAGCACCAAAAAGACTGCTAGCTGGAGAACCTCCACATTTGATTGATGAATGGCAAATGGCTCCGGTTTTATGGGATGCAGTAAGAAATGAAGTAGATGCCAGAGGAGAACCAGGTCAATTTATATTAACAGGATCGGCAGTACCTAAAGATGATGGCATGCATCATACTGGTACAGGAAGAATTGCAAGGATTGTCATGCATCCTATGAGTTTATTTGAATCAAAAGAATCAAATGGTAAAATTTCATTAGTAAATTTACTGAATGGAAATATCGATGTGAATGGTATTGAATCACAATTAGATATTGAAAGTTTGGTTTATGCGATATGTCGGGGAGGATGGCCTGCATCCATGGGTATATCAAAACAAGCTGCATTGTTAATACCTCAAGCATATATTGATGCTGTATGTGAAAGTGATGTTTCAAGAATACAAGAAGAATTAAAAAATCCTACAAGGATACGGGCGATTTTACGCTCATATGCAAGGAATATATCAACATTGGCATCTAAAACCTCTATAAGAAAAGATGTAATTGCGAATGATATAAACATTTCAGAAACAACATTTTTTAATTATATAACAGCATTACAACGACTATATATCATAAAGGATATTGAGGCATGGTGTCCTTCAATACGTTCAAAAACTGCTATACGTTCTAATACAAAGAAGGGTTTTGTGGATCCATCATTGGCAGTAGCTGCATTGGGGTTATCTCCTGATCAATTATTGAATGATATGAATACACTTGGCTTTATGTTTGAATCATTATGTATTAGAGATTTACGAATTTATTCACAAAAGCTAGGAGGAGAAATATCTTATTATCATGATCGATATGGTTTAGAATGTGATGCTGTTATTCATATGCGTGATGGAAGATATATATTAATTGAAATGAAATTAGGAAGTCGTGAGATTGAGGAAGGGGCTTCACATTTATTAAAACTTTCAACACTAATAAATGATAATGGATTAACACCACCAAGTGTTTGTATGGTGTTGACAGGTGGAAAGTATGCATACAAGAGAGAAGATGGTGTTTACGTGATACCAATTGGTTGTTTAAGAGATTAATAATGGCGATTTGCCATTATTTTTTTGCCATTCAGGTACAAGAAAATACCGCTCATTAGAAAATATATTTACAAGCTTAAAAATCTGATATACTTAAGTCAGGAAGGGAGGAGGATACCATGTTTGATATAGGGATATGGTGTGATGATGAAAATTTAAAAGCTGAAATCAACGCACAGGTGGAAGCATTTGAAGATTTTCGTATTCAAAATGAAACAGCACGTTTTGATATTCTCATCATTAATATATCTGATGAAAACTATTCATTAGCGAAGATTTCCTCGATTCTTCAAGAAATGAATGGTAAAACGATTTTGGTGTTACTAGCAAAAGACAGCGCACCATTATTAGATATTATGGGTTTATATGTATATCAATATATCCTCCATGAACAGCTTGTCGAACGGCTTCCTTCCTGTTTAAACAGCATTCAATCCTATCTGATGAATATTACGTCTGTTTGTATACATCATGCACAGGGAAAACAATATATCGCAATTCATGATATTTATGCATTTACATATGAAGAGGGATTCGTCTATCTTTATCTTCAAAATAAAAAAATATCAACACAATTTACTTCTTTGGAAAAAGCCATGAATCTATTGAATAGTGATTTCGTATTTGTCAGCCGGCAGACAATTGTATCACTGCCAAAAATAGATTTGATTCAAAAAGATCGTGTGATATTAAACAATGGAGAATCATTTGGTTTAAGTAGAAGAAGAAAATCACAAGTGATTGCGCAATGGGAAAAAAGAGGTGAGCTTAAATGAAAAAGATTTCATATGGTGAGATACCAACAAAAGAAAAAATACGTCATAGTTTATTCGTTTCAACTGCGATATTATTATTTGTAGGTGATATGTTCTTGATATTGATCTGGGGATTATTTGAAAACTATTTTCCATATTCAAGTGCATTGGCATTGCTTATTGTGATTGGATGTCCATTTATATATTTCTATAAACAGCATAAAGAAAATAAACAGGTGATTGAATTTGATGAAGAAGGGTATACCATTTATCGATATCCTAATCAATTGTATTTAGCGATATTCCAAAAGAGAGAACCGAAGCAAGAATATCATCGTTATGATGAGAGTACGTATTGTAAATTATCTTATGAAAAAGCAGACAACCATCATCATAATGATTACAGCATTCGTATTGAATTTGAGGGTAAACAACCTATACGGTTATTGCCAGGATATTTATCAAAAACCAATCTGAAATATTTACTGCTGTTACTATCAAGCAAGAATAAAAATTTTGAAGATCCTTATCAGTTACAATTATGTCTAACACAAGAGCATGTACAGATTGATACATATATCCATCGGATTGAGGAGGAATTCGCATGAAAACTACAGATTTTTTACAAAAAGCAAAGAAATATATTATCTATGCTAATATTTTGCCAAAAGGGCAACATCGTTTGTATACGACGCCACTTATGATTCAATATACAGTAAATACGATGCGCTTTGTTTTGATGTCAAGGATTACATATGATGAACAGGAAATGATTTTATATGATTATGGTGGAAAAGAACCATATATCACAATTGATTATTCTGAAATCAAAAAAGTCGGTGTTTTTGCGACAGCAAGAATCGTGAATACTGGACACTTACCTGGGCAACAGTTTCATGTTGTATTAAGAATTATATGTGATCAGGGGGATTTTGAAATAGAAACATGTGATGAAGATCACGCTTTACAGATCCTTCATTACATACATAGCAGGGATATTCCAATTGTGGATCCATATAAGATTGTGAAAATCATGATGATGACAAAAGATGAGAACCATGGGTTTTATAATTATATGATAAAACATTTCACGGAAATGGCAAAAACATATGGCTTGGAAAATCCAACAATTGATATTACAAGGAAAGCTAGAAAGTTCAATAAGCAAGAATAGACGAAAAGAAAAAGCAACGAATGTTGCTTTTCTTTAGCTATTGTTGAAGATGATTGTAGATATGAATACACTCTGCTCTTTATCAAATTTAAATGTAGCACTTCCATCATATTTTTCTACAATTTTCTTTATATTTGAAATACCATAACCATGTTCGTTTTCATCCTTTAATGTTTCAAAGTTTTCTTTTACTTCAAGGCAGGGATTGATGACTTTTAACACAACCAGATCATTGGTTTTATCAAGCTTGATTTTGATAAAATGACCATTTGTACGGATACAGCTTTCTATAGCATTGTCCAATATGTTAGAAAATACAATGTTGAAATCAAATTCAGTAACTGGAGATACATCCTTAATCTTTATATCATGCTTAATTTCTATTGTGTTTGTTGTCAATGCATCCTTATTTGCATGTAAACATAAATCGATTAACTTATTGCCTGTTAAAACGAAACTTTCATCTTTTTTTATTTCTGTGGATAACTCATTCAGATATACTTTTAATTTATCCCAATCTTCATCATACACATATGCATTGATCATATTGATATGTTTCTTAAAATCATGAATAAATTTCTTTGAGCTTTCTACTTTCTCTTCCAATAACATATAATGTAATTCCTGACTTTTTTGTTCTTCATCTTTAATTTGTGGATCTTTAGATTGCATTACATGCGTGAATTTGATACTGATTAAAACATTGAGGACAACGATAATACAAGAAATAATTCTACAGATAATAGAAAGCATTGGTTCCATATCAAATAGATTAGATTGCATCATCGTATAGATGATAAATACAGATATGGTAGGAATAGATAGAAAATATCCATAATGAATCTTATCATCGTTCCTCTTCACATTGCTTAATTTCGCAATTAAATAAGCTAGTACGCCAAGTATCGTTTTATTATAAACGATGATCAAGAGCGATTGTAAGATATCATTATAAGAACTGATGAATTTGTAAGATATCTCTATTAAAACATAAGAATTGATATCTGCAAGGAAAGTTGAGATTAAGAATAAAATAATGAAAAATATTTCTTTTTTTAAGGTATCATGAAAGAAAAGATAAATAATACCTATATAAGTCAAAATACTAAATACAAAATTGACGAGTGTTAAATGAAATATACCCGCAAAAGTCTTTAACAATACAAACGCAATAAGAAATACATAATCTGTTTTATTTGAAGATACCTGTGTAAATAATTTTTTACCGTACCAATAAAATATCAATGCGAACAGTAAATTGTCTATGAAATTCGTGATTAACATAATTAAAACCTCTCTCCAATAGAATTAAAATAATCCGCTTTAAATTCTATTTTATATTTTCTACTTAATATTAGTTCTTCATCATTAGATAGAATGATTGAATCACTATTTAGTTTACGAATCATGCGAAGATTAACAATATAAGCTTTATGGCATTGAGAAAAATAATAATTACCCAATAAAGATTCCCATTCCTTTAAAGTTAAAGTCGTAGCGATTTCATGATCTTTGAAGTGAATGATGGTTTTTCTATCACGATATTCAATATATAAAATTGCATTGATATATATTTTATAAGGACTAATTCGTTTATCTAAAATAAACTTACTATCTATCATATCCTCTTTTAGAATGTTTGTTAGTTCATAATTAAATTCAATTTTATCTATTGGTTTTAAGAAATAACCATCTGCTTTCACACTATATCCAGTGCGCATATATTTCGGGGAATTGGTAATGAAAATAATCTTAGAATCACGATTATATACTCTTAATTTACGAGCGACTTCAATGCCATTCATCTTTTCCATTTCGATATCTAATAAAATGATATCAAAGCTGATGACAGAATCTAATAAAAGAGAACCATCTAAAAACTCTTCAATTTCATATGTCAATTGTAAAGCGTCTAACAAATTTACTGTCAGTTCTTTTATGATTTTTATATCTTTGATTTCATCATCACAAATCGCAATTCTTAGCATTCATACCACTCCCCATGTTGTTAATTTATTATATTCGCATCTAGTACAAAATCACAAGCGATATCTCTATCAAAAGCAATTGTTTCTCCCTCAAATGTTGTAACGGTACCTGTGTATTTTAAAATTGTTTGCTTGTCTGTTACTTCTATTGCTAGTTTTACATCAGAACCTTTGTAGTTCTCAATGATATCATGATAAATCTTTTCGTATTGACTTTTAAATTGAAGCAACTTCACATCTACAGCAGATGCGATTTTAGGTGTTCCTCGCGGCGCAATTACAATAGAAGGCATTTGAATTTTATACTCATCGCCTTTGCCAAAATCAGTGACCTGAATATCAATTTCCGGATGATATGCACACCATACATAATAGCCACCCGTTCCACCTATTAAAATGATAATGATCCCAATGATCAGGATATACTTTTTATGTTTTTTCATGTTGTTCACCTTTTCATTTCTTTTAAATCTCTTTTGTAATAAGCTTTATATCTTGTGTTTGAAGTACTTCTATAAGTATCTTACACTATATGTTTTATATTTAAAATAGCGATTGTACAAAATACAGGCGGGATGTACAAGATACAATAGAAACCACTTGTTGGAAATTATCTACCACTGATAGGTATTTTATGCGTTATCTTTCTATATTTCTGTTATACTTTCTGTAGAAGAAAGGAGGGAGGCTATATGTTTACCATAAGGATTTGGTGTGACCATAAGGAACGCTATCAACAAATGAGAAAAATTATATCATCCATTGAAATATTTCGAGTACTAGATTCCGATAAAAGGTGTGATGTTTTACTGGTAGATATTGCGGATACCACACATACGCCAAATCAAGTTCTTCCAATTTTAGAAAAATTAAATGGAAAAACGATATATATACTTTTTGCTGATGATAGCGCAAAACTTTTGGATATAATGGGTTTATATGTATATCAATATATCCTACATGATCAGATAGAACAAAGGCTTCCTTCCTGTTTAGAAAGTATCTCAGCCTTTCTAATGAATGTTTCTACCATATGTGTACACCAACATGGAGAAATCATGTATATCAAAATTAAAGAAATCTATGATATCCAATATGAAGATGGAATCGTCTATATTGATATGGAACATGAACGCTATACTACACAATATACATCATTAGAAAAAATAAAGAAGCAGTTGGATGACAGCTTTCTTTTCGCAAACCGTAATACGATTATACAAGTAGGATTCATTACTGCAATTGATGCTGTTAGTATCACATTATCCAATCAGAAAAAAGTCACTTTATCAAGAAGACGAAAGAAACAAATTAGTGATGAATGTGCCAGGAGGTGGAAGAAATGAGACCCATCATTTATGGAACTGTACCATCTAAGAAAAAAATACATAGTGATATTTTAATGCAAAGTGGAATTGAAATACTAGCTTTATCGATGTTCTATGTATTTTACAGCCTCGTATTTCCGCTTCCAATCTATTGTTTCTGGATACTTTTCATAAGTGTTATGATAGGAGGCGTTTTAATTAAACAGCATCGGCAAAATAAAGTGATATATGAATTTGATGAAGAGAAAATCAAATTCATAAAATACTCAGATTGGCTGTATTTTGATTATAGAAATGAAATAGAAATGATACCTTACAAAGATATCGTGAAGTGTGATATCGGATATTGTAGAAATCATAAAAAATCTAAATATGGATATAGTGTACAATTAATACTATATCTGGAAAATAGATCAAAGATTATAGTATTAAATCCTGCAAAATTAAGTGAAACAAAAATGCGGGAATTATTAAGAATATTGAATGAAAAAATGAAATATGTAAACGATCCATATCAAATTTATTTATGTTTGCTTCAAAATTATATACGCTTTGATATGTATATAGAGCGTATCGAAGGGAGGAAATGATGATGAACATCAATGAATTTATACAAGAAGCGAAACGCAGTATTATTCTCGCAAATATTCTGCCTAAAGGAGAACATAAAATATATCAAAATCCTTTGTTTATACAATATTCTTTGACAACGATTACCCATAATATCAAAGTGAATATTGTTTTTGACCAAGATGAAATGGTGATATCTGATTTTTTTAGCAATGAAACGTATGCGACTATAGATTATAAAGAATTGACGTATGTAAAAGTGAGTGCATGTGAACGAATATATAGTATTCCACATGTACAGCAATTGATTGTTTTACATTTGAAAACAAAAGTTTTGGATATGCTAATCGAAACAAAGGATACAGATTATGTGCTTTACTTAATATCTGCAATTCATAAAAAAGGAATCGCCATTGATGATCCATATGGAATTGTTCAAATTTTGTTGAAAACGATAAAAGAAGAAGATGGATACTACCAATATATGAATGAACATTATCGAGAAATTGCTAAAAAATATGATTTGGATCTTCCTAGAATCAGTGTATATCGTAAGGATGCAAAAGGATGAAAAAGCACATAAAAAGAGCAGATTTAAATTTCTGCTCTTTTTCTACTTCAGTAGGTCATTCAATGTATATTCATTAGAACTAATTTTAGAAATTCTTGTATACTCTTTTATAGAACGTATCAAATCCTCAGAATTTTGGAAATAATTATATACGAAATCATAGCTTTTCACGTTTTTTAATTTTAAAAAATCTTTGCAGAAAATACTGCGTTTCTTTCCTGATTTCTTATATTCATTATATTTGTTTTTTTTCTAAAATCCTTATAATGTAATTTTATTTTTAAAACATTTGAATACACCTTTTTGTGATTATCTACAGATATCATGTTAATAATTATCAAATATGAGCAGTGTAGACGATAATTTGAAAAATAACAACGACTTTTCCGTTGTTATTTAAAAAAACTTGATAGAAAAAACCAGAAGCGATATCTGTGTATTACTTCTGGTTCATTTCTAATATTTAAGATATGTTTCCATATAACGATTTGCATTATAGAAACAAATATCTTCAACTTCTTCCTGACTATATCCACGCTCAATAAGTCTGTTCGCAAGATTTTGTATATGGGCAACACTGTCTAATCCTTTTACCATGCAGGTAGGATCATCCATGTAATCCATAAAATCAAATCCTAGGGCAATCTGTTTTGTGCCATATTTCTCTTTTATATAATCAATGATATTGATAAATTCATCTAATGTTTGTTTACTTTCATCTCTTGTCACAAACCAGCGAACAGGCAAACCACCAATCACACCACCATGTTCCATAATCATTTGAATTTGAGGATCACTTAAGTTGCGATAGTGATTAAATAAGCCTTTCACATTACTGTGTGTTGCTAAGATTGGTGTTGTGGAAATACGCTGGATATCATAAAAATTCCATTCACAGCAATGAGAAACATCCACAGCCATATGTACTTCATTCATTGCCTTTACACATTCAATTCCAAGGGGTGTTAATGGCATATTTCCACTTTTTGCACCACATGCAAGGGCATTGTGATCATTCCAGCATAAACTTGCACATCTTACATTATGCTCATACAGCCAATGTATTTTTTCACGGGCACCTTCTTTGATGCCGCACATCCCTTCTATGGCGATAAACACGCGGATATCTTTAGAATAATCGAAGGCATAATGTTTGCTTTCTTTGATTTTTTCATTTACATAAAGCACCTGATCTACCATATCTTGCCATGTAGTTTCTGCATCCGCAAAGCAACATACAATCGCAGTTGTATCAATACCACCCTGTTTCATTTTTGGATAATGATAATCATCTAAACGATTTGGTTTACTATCACGATGATCAAAGATATCTGTACCAATATCATCATGCAGATTAAAAAACTTTACCATTTATTTCATCTCCTTTACCAGGTTTAAGAAGGCATCCATCTGATTTGTAATAGATTGTAAGGAAGCTTCCCAGAAATCAGGTTTTGTAAGATCAATGCCAGCTACCATCGCAGTATCTTCTACCGTATTGGTTGTGGATGCTTTTAACAACGCACGATATTTTGGTAAGAAGTCTTTGCCTTCTTTTTCATACATTGCATACAAGCCACGAGAGAACAATGCGCCAAAGGTATATGGGAAGTTGTAATATGCGATATCTGGAATGTAATAATGCACTTTGGTAATCCAACGGAATGGGTGTAACCAATCATGATCCATACCATTTCCAAAACATTTCTTTTCTGCATCTAACATTAGCTCTTCTAAATCTGTAGCGAACATAAAGCGACTTTCACAGTTATCGAAGATTGATTTTTCAAAAGTAAATCGTGTATAAATATCACAGATATTCTGACATAATGCCGCAAGCTGTGTATCCATTAGGAATAATTTATTTTTTGGATCAGCATCATTGATCAATGCATTATACATAATATTTTCATTGAATGTAGACGCAGTTTCCGCAAGTGGCATACAATATTCACGATTCAAAGGCTGTTGATCTTCAATCATCATACCATGGTAAGCATGTCCAAGTTCATGAGCAACCGTGATGACATCACTTAACGTATCAGCATAATTTGTGATTATACGGCTTTGTTTAATCCATCCTAAATTTTCACAGAACGCACCACTTTGTTTGCCCGTGTGACTTGGATAATCAATCCAGTGTTCATCCATTGCCTGTTTTGCCATTCCATATAAATCATCAGAGAAGTTTTTGAAATGTTTTAAAATATAAGCTTCACAATCATCTATTGTAAACGTCATATTGCTTTCACCAATGGTTGCGTAAATATCATACCATGGAAGACCATTGTCATATCCCAGCATGCTTGCTTTTGTACGTAAATATTCATGGAATTTAGGCAGATATTTATCCACTGCACCATACATTGCATCTAGTGTTTCTCTTTGCATACGGGAATCTATCAACATCTTTTCTAAAGGATCAGCGTAGCCGCGAAGTTTTGCTTCCATCAACTGCTGACGTTTGATATTATTCACAGAGAAGGCTAATGGTTCTTTGATTTGTTCATAAGCTTTCATTTCACAAAGGAAAGCTTCCTTACGAACTTCTTTGCTGGTAGAATGACATAAGTTTTTTACTTCTGTTAATGTCATTGTTTTACCAAGGCATTCTACATTCACATGTGAAGTTAAGTGA
>OGXN01001051.1_pt1 | contig 29525 bp, 22 predicted proteins | sample 1576281 | NCBI WGS metagenome assembly OGXN01 (sample SAMEA3541494, study PRJEB24748) | human gut metagenome | biome: human gut; feature: human-associated habitat; material: faeces | place: China | collected 2012
TTGGCACTTTGGGCAGACATATTCATTTTTGAATTACAGTTTGCGGAAACTCAAGAAAATTAACTTTAGTTTCTTTGAATTGAATTTACCTGATGACGATCCAGTCTATACCCTGAAAAAAGTGATGGAGGAGTTAGATTTTTCTGGCTTGTTAGCCAATTGTTCAGATAAGGGAAGAATAGGGTACAATCCAATTATGATGTATGCTGTAGTTACTTACGCAAATATGCGTGGGGTAAGAGCTGTTGACCGTATCGTAGAATTATGTGAAAGAGACCTTGCTTTTATCTGGCTTACCAAAGGCCAAAAACCCAAAAGGGATGCTTTTTATGAATTTAAAAACAAAAAGCTGACAGCTGATGTATTGGATGAACTGAACTATCAGTTTCTTCGTCGTCTGCAAAAAGAAGGATTCATCACGTTAAAATCTCTATTTATTGATGGAACAAAAATTGAAGCCAATGCAAACCGCTATACGTTTGTATGGAGAGGAACACTGAACTACCACCTTGCAGGATTATTAGATACCGTTGATTCGGTATATCAAAAGTATAATGCTCTGATTGACGAAAATGAATATGGCATCAAATATGACATTCCCCATGCTCATATGTTTGTGATAGAAGGAATGGAAAAAGTAAGGGATGTCATTGAAAAGAACCGGACAAGGAAACTGACAAAACATAAAAAATTATCAAATAATACAATCATCGAAATTGACAACTGTTCTCCGCTGGAGATTCTGAAACTTCAGAAAAATCTAATGCAGATCGCAGAGCAGGAACACATTACGTTTGTTTATGGAAAAGGAAAGAGAAAATCGGAAATCCAGCAGCTATATGAGGAACTGGAAAGCTGCGGTGAACGTCTCATGGGATATAAAGAGTGTTTTGAAATCATGGGAAAGGATCGGAACAGTTATTCCAAAACAGATTTAGAGGCCACCTTTATGCGGATGAAAGAGGACCATATGAAGAACGGACAGTTAAAGGCCGCATATAATGTCCAGATTGCAGTAGAGAATTATTTCATTGTCCAGACTTATGTAAGCAATGACCGGACAGATTATAATACATTGATTCCTGTGTTAGAAAAGCACAAAAATGCGTTTGGAGAAATTTTGGAGGAAGTAACTGCCGACAGCGGTTATTGTAGTGAAAAGAATCTTCTGTACTTAAAGAAACATAAAATCTCCAGTTATATTAAGCTGCAGGACCATGAAAAACGGAAAACACGTGCATACACGGAAGAGATTGGAAAGTATTACAACATGAAAACGCAGATATTTGAGGATGAACTTTATTATATCTGCCATGATGGAAGAGAACTTCATCATATCAGGACAGAGAAAAAAGAACAGGCTGGTTATACACAAAACCTTTGAGGTGTATGGATGTTCCGATTGCAGCGGCTGCAGACATAAAGAAAAATGTCTCTATAAATATGATGCCGAAAAAGATGCAGAGAAAAATAAGGTCATGAAGATCAATGAACAATGGGAAGCTTTAAAGGAAGAATCCCATGCGAACATCCAGAGTGAGAAGGGGATATTAAACCGTCAGATCCGTTCCATTCAGACAGAAGGACATTTCGGAGATATCAAAGAAAACGATAACTTTCGAAGATTCAACTGCCGAACAGCAGAGAAGGTTTATAAAGAATTCATGCTGTATGCGATTGGAAGAAATATCAATAAATATCATCGTTTTCTTCATGAAGAGATCAAAAAATTTGAAGGAAAAACTAAGGAAAAGACTGCTTAGAAAAAGAGTGTTTTTAAAAATGCAGTTGAGGGGTTTTTGCGCCCTAAAATACATACCGAAAAGAAAAAATACAAATCTCCTATAGAAGATCAGGTATCAAAAATACTGATTACTACAGGAGATTCGTATTTTAAGATTTAGAAACTAAAAAACGGTATTAACCGATAGCCCCCCTCTTTTTTTAAGTATTCCAAAGTTTGTGTAAACGTTCAAACTAATGTAAGAGAGACTTATCATTTAGAGTTTTATTTTATAGCAAAGAAAAAGAGAACCTACAAAAACAATCCTTCGGGAAATGATGTCCATTATCCCAGTATATTAATACATTCGTATTCAGTGCACTACAAGCACAAGAATTTCTCTGGAAAACAATCACAATGCTTACAAACGAAGAACAGGAACTTCTTCAGATGTTTTTTTCTAAAGATATGTGTCTTTCAGGAATCTATGAAAAACCCTATCTCCATAAAAATACGTTGCAGTACCGGCTGAACCGAGTTCATGAAAAAATCTGACTGAATCCCAGAAAATTTCGGAATGCCGTTCTCCTTTTTCTGGCACTAAAACTTCAGAAAAAATGTCCCTCGCTCGGATTCGGATTTTACATCTGGATTCCCACTACCGGCCGGAGGCCTTTTTACAATGTCACATTCTATACACTCTGGTTCCGTATCCTTCCAGTGTCTGCTCTCCCTGCACTTCCGCTCCAGCAAACAAATCATTCATCGACTGTTTCAGTGTAATTATTACCGGTTCCTTCCTGTAGTTCATCACAAAAAGATACTGTACCCCGTCTTTTTCCCGGACGGTAAGTTCGCAGCTTTCTGGCATCTGTATTAGTTCACGGTAAGGAGATTTTACACCGAGTTTTTCCAGAAAGACTTCCGCTGTCTTTTCCGTAAACGCTCCCCCAAAATAATAGGACTGTCCCTTTCCGTACGGGTGGCAGATCAACGCCGGGGTTCCCGCATAATAAGAAGAGGTATAGACCGCAGCAATCTGGGCTCCTTCCTCCGGCGCCAGCAAATCGCTGAAGACATCTGCCTCAATCTCCGTTCCGTCCCAGTCAACTTTGACCGTTCTGCCTTCGGCTGGGGAGATAAACGTATATTCCGGAATATCCGTTCCTGTCACCTCTTTAAGCATTCCGGGCAGATAATCCATCACACACTGCCCAGTCACATCCTTATACCCGCTGCGACATGCCACAACCAGAGTGCCACCATTCTGTACATAGGCTTCCAGAAGTTCCTTCCTGTGGCCATCCATAATCGTCGCATGCGGATAAAACAGCACCTGATAACCGGACAGTTCCTCCACACTATTCACATGATCCAGATAACAGTAATCAAACGGTGTATGCGTCAGCTGACACGCCTCAAACAGCGCTTTCTGACTTGTTTTTTCCATCCGTCCATGCCATACGTCTAGCTGTGAATCAAAAATATTGTCATAGTCCGTCAAAATCCCGACATTTGCCTGGTAGCGAGCTCCCGATACATTCTGAATCTTCTGTATTTTCTCATAGACTGAGCGAACTTCTGACAAACGCCGGTTGTCTCTTCCCGAATAATCCAGAATTCCATGCCAGTAAATCTCCGTTCCCATCGTCGCTGTTCTCCAGCGAAAATAGCTGACATAATCCGCACCGTGTGCAATACTCTGCATGGTCCAGAGCGTCAACTGTCCCGGTTCCGGTGTTGGAGCCTCCATCCGAGTGTTCCATCCGTTGGCTCCGGACTGCTGCTCCATGATTCCGAAAATCGGAGAGACGGCACGTGTCTGAGCTAAATTCCGACTCCATTTTCTGTCTTTAATCAGGTCTTTCTCCTGATATCCGTCCAGGCAGTAGGCAAAATTCGGGTAGGAATCATAAGTAATAAAATCCAGGCTCTCCTCCCGCATTCTGTGGTTGTCTAGGTTTCCGAACAGACCGTTTGTCGTGATAAAATCTCCCGGCTTTATATATTTTCTCAGGATGTCGCTCTGCATTTTTGCAAAACGGCAGCAACTGTCGGAAATGAATCGGAGATAATCCAAAACCTGGTGTGGGTTTGTGGAATCGCTACAGGTGATTCGCGGCACGTAAACCTCCAACCAGTCGGTATAGGTCTGATTCCAGAACACTGTTCCCCACGCCTGATTGAGTCCGTCCAGCGTCTGATATTTCTGTTTCAGAAACTCCCGGAATGCCAGAGTATCACTCTCAGAGTAAAACTCACTCAGTTCACAGTTCAGTTCATTATCAATCTGCCAACCAATCACGGATTTTCTGCCCGCATAGTGAGCAGCTGCCTTCTCCACAATCCTGCTACTCAGTTCCTGATACACCCTAGAATTGTAATTATAATGACGCCGTGCGCCGTGTCTGTAGAGTACGCCGTCCTGGCGCACATTAAGCACCTCAGGATATTTTGTTGTCAGCCAGGCCGGCGGTGTTGCTGTCGGCGTGCCGAAAATCACCTGCATGCCCATCCGGTCCGTCAAATCCAGAAAACGGTCAAAAAAGCTGTAATCAAATTCTCCCTCCCTGGGTTCTATTTTATTCCATGCAAACTCCGCAATCCGCACCGTTTGAATTCCGTTTTCCAGCATTCTTCTGAGATCGTCTTTCCACAATTCTTCTTTCCAGTGTTCCGGATAATAACAGGTACCCAGTGTAATCCCTTCTCCATTCAGCAGTTTCATGTAAAAACCTCCTTTTCTACAATTATATCCGGATATAAGATGAACTGTTACCGGATGTCGCACATATTTTTTTCCCTTGTCTTTTCATTTTATTCTTTCACTGCACCAGCGGTTAAGCCAGACATGAAATATTTGGAAGCACACAGAAAAACGATAAGAAGCGGAAGCACTGCACATGTACTTGCCAGCATCATTGCACCATAATCCGTCCCCCTGTCACTAACCATTGTTTTCAGCATCAACGGCAATGTCTGTTTATCCTGTTCCCTGAGAATCATTAATGGCTGCATAAAATCATTCCATACGTTAACAAACTGCATAATCCCCAAAGAAGCATAAGCGGGCTTTAAAATCGGTGCAATTACCCGGAAGAAAATTGTCCACTCACTACAACCATCGATTCTGGCCGCCTCCATCAAAGACACCGGTACATTATTCTGACAGTACTGACGCATCCAGTAAATACCGAATGCATTGGCACATCCCGGAATAATCAGTGCTGCAAAATTATTAATCCAGCCAAAACGTGACATCATAATAAACCATGGAATACATCCCGCAACCCACGGAACCATCATAGTGGCAAGAAGTACTGCAAACAACTGCTTTCTTCCTGGAAAATCGTAAACCGCAAATGCATATCCTCCAATAGAACAGAAGAACAATACTAATACCACATAAGTGATTGTTACAAAACAGCTGTTAAAGAACGCTTGCGGAAAATTCACAGCTTCAATCATATTTTTAAAGTTTTCCACAAGGCTGCTACCAAACCAAAGCGCCGGTGGAAATGAATATATTTCCGTTGTTGTATGCGTCGCCATTACAAACATCATGTAAAACGGCATCAGCATGATTACGGCAATCACAAGAAGAATCACGTATAATGCAATTTTCCTTCCAAGCAGGTTGATTCTGGAAAGCAAAAAGAGCCCGACAAGCACTAACAAAAAAATTATCAGATAAATCATTTTCCTCTCCTCCTTATCTTTCCTGTATCTCTGTCTGCTGAAATTTTATTTACAATAAGAGAAATTAAAATAACCATAATTGTAATTACATATGCACAGGCAGAAGCATATCCATAAGCAGTGCCTCCCTGCGGTGCTTTATTCAACAAATACATCATCAAGGTCAGTCCACCATTATTTACACCTCCAGTCCAACTGGAGTTAGTAAGTATGAAGGGTTCGGTAAACAGACTGAACATTCCCATGGCTGACTGTATCAGTGTAAAGACAATAATTGGCTTAAGAAGAGGAATGCATATTCGGAACATCATTTTTACATTAGTCGCACCGTCAATTCTTGCAGCTTCATAAATATCATTGCTAATCCCCTGCATACCTGCCAGATAAATAACCATATTCCATCCAACCCACTTCCAGGCAAACATGATAATAACAGCTACTTTAATCAGATTTCCGTTACCGCCCAGCCAGTTAACTTTATCGACACCAAAAAAACTAATGATATAGTTAATGAGTCCATAATTATTCCCGAACAGATTCTGGAATATAATACTGATTGCTACCGCACTCGTGACCATAGGCATAAAATAGATAGTTTTAAAAATATTCTCACCCTTAACCAGTTTAAGGTTTAATATATAAGCCAAACTAAGTCCTCCAAGAAGAATTGGAATATGTGCTATAATACCTATCAGTAGCGTATTAGAAAGTGCTTTCCAGAATAATGGATCCTTAAACATATTCAAATAATTGTCAATCCCGACAAAATGCATTTCGGAAAGACCATCCCACCTGAAAAAACTGATGTAAAATCCTGATACAATTGGAAACAGACCAAAAATCGCAAACAGAACAAAAAATGGCAAAATATAAACATACGCTACTCGATACTGGAAAAGAGTGGCCAAAACACCTGTTTTTTTCTTTGTTTTTGTCAAATCCATATGTCTCTGCTCCTTTCTTGTTAAAAATGTGGGGGGCTGCGCTTTTACGCTTTGCCGCCCACACACCCAGATATTTTTCTACTCTTCCCAAACACCTGCATCTTTGAGAGTTTGTATCTGCTGCTGTTTCAATTCTGTCGTTGCATTTTCAATATCTTTTGCAACAAGTTCACGAATTTCTTCAGCATCTAATCCCTGATCCAGCCCTGAATTGACCGAACTGTAAATACATCCTTCTGCCGCAGTATCCATAATCGTTGTATTTACCGGTTCCAGTTCTGCTGCGATTTCCGCCCACAATTTTTTTGTCTTCTGACCACCAAAATAAGGGTCTTCCGCTTCATAAATTTCCGTATCTTCCCAGGCAGGTATATAAGCGGGATAGTAATCAACCGTTTCAAACATTGTATTCTGGGCTTCTTGGGTCGCCATCATATATTTTACAAATGCCCATGCAGCTTCTTTATTTTCACTTTGTTCAGGAATCACCAAGAAAGATCCTCCCCAGTTAGAACTTTTTACACTGCCAGGCAGTGTTGTTGCTCCCCAGTGACCAGCTCCCTGTGGATCAATGTCCGTCTTCAGGAATCCTCCAAACCACGCACCTGTAGCTACAGAAACACAAGTACCATCCGCATATGCTGCATATGCCTCATTGCTCCACATATCCACATTCATGTCCAGTCCGTTTTCACGCATTTTAATCACTGCGTTCAAGCAATCCAAATCTCCTTCTCGCTCAAGCTTTAGATTCAAATCCTCATCATAATAATCTCTGTTACAGAATAATTCAAAATACAGATAGGATGCATCAGGAAGCAACCAACGTTCTCCTGGAATACTTACTTTTTCTGCTACTTCCAAAACTCCATCCCAGGTGCTCATCATTTCTGCTACCTCTACAGGATCTGTCGGAAGTCCACATTCTTCAAATATGTCAGTGCGATAAAAATAAGTACAGGGTCCAATATCCCATGGTATAGCTACAAGACGACTTCCATCAGAGGATACAGCCTGATCCCATTTATATGCCACAAAATCATCTTGCAGTTCCTTTGCATTATAAGCTTCATCATAGAGATTTGTCAGAGCCGAAGAATCTCTGTACTGTGCAATATATGCACCCTCAACCATTGCCACATCTGGAGCACCAGAACCCGCTGCCAACGCCGTCTGCAATGCCTGATGGTGTGATGTTGTATCAGTAAACTGGAACTCTACTTCTATATCAGGATACTCTTCGTTAAAGCCTTCCAGTGCAGCTTCAAATGCCTCATCTCCGGATGGCCATCCACCTACAACAATTTTTCCGGCCGGTTGTCCATCCTCAGATGTCTTTGCCTCTTCAGTATCACCACCAGAACCGCCGCATCCAGCCAAAAGTCCTGCCGTCATAACCATTGATAATATAATCGCCGTTATTCTATGCTTTTTCATATTGTTTTCCTCCTGTATTTTTTACTTCATTTTCTACTTCATTTTCTGCTTTTTCTTTTTTGGCACAAATATCCGCCACTGATTTCTTTGACCGTTTCTCCTTCCAAAATCTTCATCGGAACTCTGGTCACATAATGAATTCTTCTACCTTCAATAAGATCAATCAATACTTCTGCACATTTTTCTCCCTGTTGCTCCGGATAAATTGATATGGTTGATAATAGCGGTCTTGTGATTTGCCGAATATAACTTCCATCTATTCCCATTACCGAAATTTTTTCGGGTACTACTATACCTAATCGCCGTAGTTCACTGCAAAATCCAGCAGCCAACTCATCATTGAAACAGATAACGGCCGTAGCATCAATATTTTTTTTCAAAAAAACCCGTGCAAGTATTTCTCCCTTAACAAAAAAGTTTTCCCTTCTCAAAAGATCCGGTTCATCCGCAGAAGATTCACTCTGATTGAGCATTTCTAAAAGTTCTTGTTCCTTTTGTAAGGATTTTCGGCTACATGAAATAAGAAAATCTATTTGCCTTTTTCCAAATACCTCCTCTGTCATACTGCGCCACTGTGCAATTCTTGCATCGGAAGTATCGTAATCATATGGAACCGCTAACGCTATTTTTTTATGCCCCTTTTTTCGAAGACCATTTACAGCCAGCGCCATCACCTGATGCATATCACTCTCAACAATCGGAACCGATTTAGGAAAATATACAGGACTACCGTAAAAAGTTGTAACAACCGGTGTTACGAAGCATTTTATTTGATACCGTAATTTGCAGAATCCGGAAAATTAAAATATCCCATTTTTAGCCTTGTTATAACGGTAATAATTTTTTCTATTACTGTTATAACAAGGATTCCAGGGGTTCGGGGATGGAAGATCCCCGCATTATTTCTACACAATTTAATTCTCCGAAAATGCCATATTATAATGTGCTGGTCAACACCGGTAAATGATAATTTTTTCCAATCGTATGAAGATAATATTCTGTGACTACCTCATTTGGCATGATAATTCCGTCCACCATTGTTTCACGAATTGTTGAAAACTCCATATTTCCATTCAGTACTACCATATAGCCTCTTTCTCTTGCAATTCTCGTCATTCCCTGATACATTTGTATGTTATAAGAATTCATCAAATCCTTGCAAAAAAACAGAAGTTGTCTAGTCCTGCGTTTCTGAAGTGACATTGCCACCGGATGAGGAAAGTACCCCATCTCCTCAGCAATCTCAATGACTCTCTTTTTTTTATCTGCCTGGACGTATCCGCTGTTATTCAGTGCTCTTGAAACAACAGATACAGATACACCTGCTTTTTGTGCCACATCTTTTCTTGTTACTGTCTGTTTCTCCATAGATGTCATCCCCCATTTTTGTGCACTTAAACGAAGATTATAAATACAACGAGAAATTTTTAGGCCATTTTTCTCTTTGTTGATGTAATTATATATCTAATATGTATATTTATCAAATATGAAATATGTGGTCACGAATCCATATTGCATTTTTAACAATCGCCCTTTTATATTATATATAATAGCCATGAGCAAAACTCCTTACACCCAGTATTTATGCGGCTTTGCAAGGTATGGCAAACCTCTTTATCACTCCAAATTTATAGTAACAATCAGCTCCTGTTGGTATAATTAAGTTGCAAAAATCAATATTCCAGCCTGCAAATAAAAAGTCAATAGGGAACCCACTATTTTTTGCTTCTATATTTATACCGCTCTTTCACGTTTTCTTTGAAATATTTACTCACTATGCGAATTACAAATTAGCGTTTGTCACCAATCACAGTCTCAACTTTTGTTTCCACATTTCTGATTTTGTAAACTAAAGCAGGCAATTCTTTTCTGTCTGTTTTTTCACCGCTGGTAATGGTAGCAGTTGTAATAATGCTTTCCCCGTCATAACTTCTAAATAAATTAACCCGTTGTACCAAATAAAATAATAAAGAAAGAGTACTCGCAAAAAGTTTTCAGGGATTGTGTACCCGTCTTATCAATAAAATATTGGCATGTAGTCTCTATTTGGTATTAAAAAGACCTTTCATGAAACCTACGAACTGGAAAGAATCAAGCAGTTCATCTTCTGAAATTTTAATTGTTCCAAATAAATACAGATATTCTTTGGGCTTTTACATAGTTTTCCATAAACTCTATTTAAAATGGCACAACGGGTTATAAAGTAAAAAAAATACGATTAACAAACAACTTTCAAAATTGTTTTTGTTAACCGCATTTCCACTCTTCATATATTAAGATATTTTGTTGTTTTTACACTATCCCCTCTTTGCCCAGACAAATCCATGTCCCGGCACCTGCACATCTTTCATTTCCATCTTCTCCCCTGTCATCATGTTTCGGTACTCTCCGTCCTCCTGCATCCATGCTGTTCTGTCCTGGCTGCTGAAATTAAAGATTCCGAAGAATTTCTCCCCATCCCTTTCCCTCATGATACAGAGAACGGAATCATCATGCACGTCATAAGTATACACACTGGCTTTTGTATCAAACACAGCTTCCTGTCTGCGAAGTTTTTCCAGCCTGTTCAGTCCCATGAAAATCTTTCCTTCCACAGTATCTGCATGACCTCTCTTTGCTGCCAGATCCCAGTGAAACGCTCCCCTGTGAAGATAACGGGAATCCTCCCGCTTCAACGGATTGCCCTTATAGCTGTAATCATTCACCTGTCCGATTTCATCTCCGCTGTAGAGCATAGGAATTCCGGACTGGGTAAACATATAAGCGTGAAGCATCAAATCAAGCCCCACGGCCTTTTCCATTTTTTCCTCATCCTGCTCAAAGCCTGCGCTTTCCACACCGCACATAGACGCTGTAGTGCCGCAGAATCTGGCATCCTGAGTTACCGGATCATCATTGTAAAGCTCGCCCCGGCTGACACTGCCTTCATATTTTCCGGTGAAGAAATCATTCAAGTATCTCTTATGAGAAACCTCTTCCATCCCCCACCATTTCAGGGTATCAAAGTCCAGTCCCCATCCAATATCGTCATGGCACCGCAGGTAATTCAAAAATGTATATTCCTTTGGCAGCGTATTCACCACATCCATCTGTTGTTTCAGCAGCCGGATATCCTGGGTGGCCAGGCTGTGCCAAGTCGTCGCCATGGTCGTCACATTGTAAAGCATATGACACTCCGGCTTCTCCACCGTTCCAAAATAAGGCACCACCTTTTCCGGCTCCATTACCACTTCGCCCAGCAGAATCACGCTTGGGCACACAATCTCGCCAATCATCCGCATCATTCTTACAATGGTATGTACTCTCGGAAGATTCCTGCAGGAAGTTCCCAGTTCTTTCCAGATATAAGGCACTGCGTCAATACGGATAATATCAATTCCCTGATTGGCAAGATAGAGAAAATTATACATCATTTCATTAAATACCCTGGGATTTTTGTAATTCAAATCCCACTGATAAGGATAAAAGGTGGTCAGTACATAATGCTGCAGTTCCGGCAGGTAAGTAAAATTACCCGGAGCAGTGGTTGGAAATACCTGAGGCACCGTCTCCTCGTATTTCCCGGGTATATCATAGCTGTCATAGAAGAAATAACGGCTCATATACTCTCCGTCGCCCTGTCTCGCCTTCTTGGCCCATTCATGGTCCTCGGAAGTGTGATTCATGACAAAGTCCATGCACACATTCATATCCTTCCGGTGGCACTTGTCTGTCAGTGCCGCCAAATCCTCCATGGTACCAAGCTCCGGTTTCACCTTTCTGAAATCCGCCACCGCATAACCGCCGTCCGAGCGGCCTTCCGGAGAATCCAGAAAGGGCATGAGATGTATGCAGTTTACATTACAAGACTTCAGATAATCCAGTTTTTCCTGTACGCCCTTCAAATTTCCTGCAAAATTATCAAGATAGAGCATCATGCCCAACATATCGTTTTTCTTAAACCAGTCCGGATTTTCCTCTCTCTTTTTATCCCGGTTTTTCAGACTTGCCTTTCTCGCCTGATAATATTCATACATTTGAGAAGTCAGCTCTCCGAACATTTCCTCATTTCCGTATAATTCCATGTAAAGCCATCTCAGTTCATCCTGATGCTTTGCCATTCTTTCCTGAAAAACACTGTCACTTTTTTTCATTCTCATCATCCCACCCTGCTAAAATCTTCTCTATCGGTCCTGTCAGTTCCCTCTGAAGATTGTATACCACATTGCTGATGACATATTCGCCGTTATTTACGAAAATCTCTATGAGATTTTTATCCACAACAATATCCAGCCCATAGCTGCCTTTTAACTGCGGAGTGCTGCTTACCATCCGGTAATTTTTCCTGTTTCCAAACACTCTGCTTCTGTCCGCCTTTACACAATCCTCTTCCACATAAATCCTGTATCCGCCTATATCCAGCACATCTCCTTCTTTCAGAGTTGTCTGCACCCGGAAAGGCCGGTCATAATCTACATCTTTTCTGTTCTGTACTTCTTTCGACATATACTTGTCTGCCTCCGTATGCATACGGAAATAAATATGTCCGTTCTGTACCTCCATCATTCTGGGCGTACACATCATACCGTTCCAGGTACCTCTCTCGCTGTCCTCTTTTACCGCCTCCGGCATACGCAGCCATGCCACCATAACCCGTCTTCCGTCTTTGTCCACATTGGTCTGTGGAGCATACAAGTCCAGTCCGTAATCCACAAACTGATATTCCTTTGGCAGTGACAATCCACATTCCCCTTCCCGGAAATCCACAAGTGTGCATATAGAATGATGTACATATTCCAAACCGTCTTCCAGAATATTCATGGGAGACCCCTGGAAAACATACTGTCCCTGGATTTCAAAAAGATCCGGACATTCCAGAATCGTTCCAAAATTCTCATGGCTGTACTGACTGACATATTCCCAGTTTACACCGTCCGCGCTCTTATAAAACAACACACGTCCTTTTTTCCCGAATATTGTGCTTCCCAGAATCATATAATACATATCCCCGTATTTCCATACCTTTGGGTCTCTGGTATGCGTGGCGTCTGCAATGCTTTCATCCCTGACAACCGGGATTATCTGCTTCTTCGCCCCCATGTTGTCAAAAGTAAATCCATCCTCTGAAACCAACATAGCCTGACTAGTCTCAAAAGCATCCCCTTTTGCGTGATGAATATCCTCATCCTCCGTTTCCAGATATTTTACCGCAGAATAATACAGGTACATTTTCCCATCCTTTTCCAGCGCGCTCCCTGAAAAAATTCCGTTTCTGTCATAATCCTTTGTGGGATACAGCGCCACACCCAGGTGATTCCAGTGCAGCAAATCCTCGCTTACTGCATGGCCCCAGTGCATGGTGCCCCACTCCGGCGCATAGGGGAAATACTGGTAAAACAAATGATATTTTCCTTTGTAGTAAATAAATCCATTTGGGTCATTGATCCAGTTTCCCGGTGCTCTTAAATGTAACGTGTCTTTTATCATAACCAGATACTCCCTTTCCTTAAATCCGTTCCAATCTTATTTTACCGCTCCAGCTACCACACCGCTGATAATCTGTTTCTGCAGTACCACATACAGAATCAGAATCGGGATAACACAAACCATCATTCCTGCCATAATCGTTCCGTAATCTGCAGAATAAGTGCCGTAGAAACTGTAAGTGGACAGCGGCAGTGTCAAAAGCTTCTTGTCTGTCAATACCAGAGACGGCAGAAGGAAATCGTTCCAGAATGCCAGAGAGTTCAGGATTGCCATCGTAGAAATAATAGGTTTCAGCAATGGAAATACAATCTTAAAGAAAGTCTGCGCGCGGGTACAGCCGTCAATATAAGCCGCTTCTTCCAAAGCAACCGGCATGCTGCCCTTGATAAATCCATGGAACATAAAGACCGACATAGCCATGGAAAATCCGGTATGCATAAAAATCAGGGTGATTCTGTGGTTTAAGATATTCAAAGTACCGCCGTAAATACTTACCAGAGGAATCATGATGGCCTGAAAAGGAATAATCATGGACGCTACCATTAAGGAAAACGTCAGCTTTGATATCTTATTGTTATGGCGAACAATGTAGTAAGCCAGCATGGAAGCAAATAAAGTAACCAGTAAAGTTGCACTGACCGTTACAATCAGGGAATTTCCGAAAGCACGTGGGAAATCCATCTGGGTAAAGGCTTTTACAAAGTTGTCAAAAGACAGACCTTTGATGGTAAACAGCCAGGAAAACGGGCTTTTGATAATATCTCTCTTCTGCTTCAGGGAGTTGATAACTACCATTACAAATGGAAACATATAAGCCACAAATAATATAAGCAGCACTGCCATGGAAAGAATATTTGTTATTTTTTTCTTGGTTCCGCCAATCTTTGTCTCATTCATTATGCTTCAACCTCCCTCTTCTTTGTGAAGTATACCTGCAGGCCACTGATGCAGGCTACAATAACAAACAGGATAAATGCCTCTGCCTGTCCTACGCCGAACTGTCTGGAAGTAAACGCCTTTTCATACACATGCATAGCTGCCATTTCGGTTGTTCCGTAAGGCGCACCTGCGGTCAGAGAAAGGTTTACATCGTATACCATAAATGCTCTTGACAAGGTCAGGAACAGACAGATGGTAATGGAAGACATCATCAGCGGCATGATAATGTTTTTCAGCTTCACCCAGCCGGAAGCCCCGTCAATGCTGGCTGCTTCCATAACATCCTCGCTCAGTCCCATAAATCCTGCCACATAAATCAGAATCATGTAACCGGAAAGCTGCCATACCGATACTACCACCAAGGCCAGAAAGGCTTTGTTTGGTTCAGACAGCCAGGAAACTTCAAAGAAAGACCAGCCTGTGCTCTCTCCGATATTTACAAAAACTCTGGAAAATACAAACTGCCAGATATATCCCAGGACAATACCGCCGATTAAGTTCGGGGTAAAAAATCCTGCACGGAAGAAATTCTGTCCCTTAATGCCTCTGGTTAAGAGATATGCAATGGCAAAAGCCAGTACATTTACCAGAACCACAACGGCAATCACATACTTAAAGGTCAGTACCAGGGAACTCCAGAACTGTGCGTCCTTCATAACCCCTGCAAAATTTTCCAGTCCTATGAAATTCTTTACCTTAGACACACCGTTCCAGTCTGTCAGAGTCAGATATACACCATATAAAAAAGGTACAATCACTACTGCAAAGAAGCAAAACATGCCGGGTAGTGCAAACATGCAGAAGTCTTTTTTCTTATTATTTGATTTCATTCGCTCCGCCTTCTTTCTATCCTCTATTTCTGGTCAGCCCAGTATTTGTCTATAGATTTGATTAATTCCTCTCTGTCACTTCTGCCCGCCAGATATTTCTGCATGGCTGCTCCCAGTACAGACCAGTGATCGTTTGGCACAATCGCAGATGCATTAAAGGTTTTGCCGTCATGTGCCTTCTGGTAAATATCTCTGCTCAACGGATCCGCCGGCTCGTACGGGTTGTTCTGGAATGGTGGAATCAGGCTGCTAGTTTTTACAATCATCTGCTGTCCGATTTCACTGTATACAATCCAGTTCAGGAATTCTTTTGCCGCCGCCTGTTCCTTCTCACCGGCAATCTGTCCGTCTATCATCACCTGCTTGGAAGGAGATGCCTGAATCTTGGAATTTACAAAGTCATTTTTGTCGTTATTCATGAAATATGGAAGAAATCCGTATTCGTCCGTTTCCTCTGCTCCCGCTTCTTCCAGATTCGGCCATGCCCAGTTTCCGTTGAACCAGAAAGCAGTCTTTCCATCTGCCAAATCTATGGCCATTTCGTCATAATCCGCCCCCAGAGGGTCAGCTTTTGCCACATTGTACTCCTTCAGCACATCAAACATATCTAAAAACTGGCTCATACGGTTATATTTTGTAAGGTCCAGGCTGCCATCCTTAATCTCTTCAATCACCTTCTGTGCTCCCGCTGAGGTTCCGTCCTCTGTCTCATAAATATACTGAAGCTGATGAGCGCCCAAAGACCAGTCCTCCTTCGCCATGGAAACCGGACGTTCCATCCCTGCGTCCGCCAGTTCTTTCAGCAATGCTTTAAAGTCATCTAAGGTCGTAATGGAATCCGGGTCAAATTCTCTTCCCAGTGTTTTCTCAATCACTGATTTGTTGTAAATAATACCTCTTCCTTCAATACAGAGAGGAAAGCTGTATACCTTTCCATTGACTTTTGTCACATAATCCTCCGCTTCGGAAATCCACTTTTCAGATGACAAATCCAGAGCTTTTTCCTCTGCCAGGGCAATGACATCCGTGGTATCCAGAATTGCCATTGTAGGCGGTGTTCCGGAGTTATACATACTTACCACCTTGGTATAAGGGGAATCTCCGTCTGTCACAGGCATAACCTCAATATGTACCCCGGCCTTTTCTTCAAACTGCGCCGCCATCTTTTCCAGCGCTGTCTGAATTTCCGCTTTGGAGTTCAGAAGAGTAATCTTGGTTCCATCCAATGAAGAATCATACTGGAAGGTGTCTGTAGAAGTATCAATAGGCACCTCCTTCTGTGTTTCGTTGGGGTCGTCCGGGTCACTGGCAAAACCAAAGGTACATCCTGTCAGTGTCGCTGCCCCCAGCACTGCGGCAAGTGCTGATGCCATCACTCTTGTCACGACTTTTTTCTTCATGATTTATTCCTCCTGTATCTTATGTAGTCGGGATTCTCCCGCTTTTTCATGCCTTTTTCAGCCGTCATATAACCGGTAAAGTAACCGGTTACTTTTGTAATTTCATACTAGCATAGAAACCTCTCTCCGTCAACGTCTTTGTGCAGTTTTTCCCCTTTTTGAAAAAACTTTGTAAAAACTGTACGATTTGCCCAAGGATTATTTGGAGACATTTTACAAAACCGGTTACTTAACCGATTCTTCCTTGTTCTTCTCCCGGACTTCTGCTATACTGTTTTTCAACGACAAATGAGTAAAGAGGCGCTTATGAAACAGAAAAAAAACGTAACTTTTGATGATATTGCAAAATATACCAACTTTTCCAAGACAACCATTTCCCGGTATTTCAACAATCCGGATTCTCTTACTTTGGAAAATCAGGAAATCATTTCAAAAGCACTGGTAGATTTAGATTATAAAGAAAACAAAGTAGCACGGATTCTCGCCAACGGACAGACCGAATTTATCGGTATTATTGTCCCCAATCTGCATAATCACTACTATTCGGAAATGCTGAATCAGATTCTGCAGACCTACGAACGTTTCGGCTATAAATTCCTTGTATTTATCGGAAATGAACATGCAGACACTGAACGGCGGTATATTCAGGAACTGATGTCCTATAAAATCGAGGGTCTGATAATCTTAAGCTTTACCATCCCCTCAAAAGAACTGGCTGATCTTCACGTTCCCATTGTCACCATTGAACGGGAAGACAAGTATGTGTGCAGTGTCAATACGGACAATTACATGGGCGGTGTGCAGGCCACCAGCCTTCTGGCCGAGCACGGCTGTGATGTGCTCATACACATCAATACACCCACTCCACCGGAAATTCCGGCCTACGGACGTATTAAAGGCTTTCAGGATATCTGCCGGGAAAAGAATCTGAAACATAAAATTATTTATAAAGATTTGGGGAATACCTATGAATCCATGCGGAAAACTTTAAGCGAAGTGTTAGACCAGTTGGAACGAGACTATCCCCATCAGAAAAAGGGCCTGTTTATTTCCAGTGATACCCACGCCAATGTATTTTTAAATCTTCTGATTCAGAGATATGGCACCATGCCCAAAGACTATTACCTTGTAGGCTTTGACGACTCTCCCATCTCTACAGAAGCTGTCCTTCCCATTAGCACCGTTGGACAGCACATTGATAAAATTGCTTTTGAAGCTGTCCGTCTTCTGGTGGAACAGATGGATGAACGGAAGAAAAGAAATCCGGTTCTTTTGGAGGAACCTATTCATAAGGTCATTACTCCTTATTTAATCCGGCGTGAAACAACAGAAAGGGATTCCTAAGAATCCCTTTCCAGTACTTCCAATGTATATTCGTGCAGCGTTTCCCTCCGAAAGTCATCCATTCGCAGCATACGGGAATAGATAATATCCACCATAACCAGTATGGGAAACTGGGGAGAAATGGCTTTGCCCTTTTCCAGATTGGCCTTTACGGCAAAAAGCATAATTTCATCACAAAAGTTCTGAAACTTTTTCTCAATATGGGAAGTCATAAGAATCACTGCCGCCCCGCACTTCTTTGCCGACTGCAAAGAATGTATCACAGCTTCTGTCCTGCCGCTGACACTGATTCCGATAGCCGCACATTCCCCATCCAAAAGCACCGAGTTCATTTTCATAATATCCACATCTGTAATGGCCTCAATGGTGACGCCGATACGCATAAAACGCAGCTTCATCTCCAGGGCAGCCAGCCCGGAACTTCCCTTTCCATACACATAAATCCGCTTTTTCTCAGAAATAATGTCCACAATCCGCCCAATCTGGTTCTCATCCATCAGCGAATAACTCTTGTTTAAAAGCTCCTGATAATCGTTGAGTACCATCTTAATCTGGTCGCTTGCAGGCTTGCGGCTCACAACTGTCCCTCCCTGCTCATAGCAGAAAATAAACTCCCGATACCCCTTATATCCGCATTTCTTTGCAAACCGTGACAGAGATGCTTCTGAAACAAACAGCCTTTTGGATACATTTTTTGACGACAAATCTAGTTTCTCTTCATTGTGAATAAAGAAATCCGCTATCGTCTTTTCCAGCGGTGTAAAATTTTCATAAATGGCCTCAATGTGAGGAACGATATTTTTTTCGTATTCTTCCATACTGCCTCCCTGTTTTCTTCTGCAAAGATTTTTGACTAATGCCTTTCTTTAAAATGGCAGAACGCTCCCAGCATACCTGCCTGATTCTGGTTCCTGGCAAATTCCAGACGGGTGTTCTGTGCCACAGAAGGTATCAGATACTTGTCCAGGCTCTTTCGGAGTCTATCCTTCAAATACTCTTTTTGAGCCATAATACCGCCGCCTAATACCACAACTTCAGGATTTACCACATAGCAGATATTGAAAATTCCCATTCCCAGTACCTCACACATTTCCTCAATGGCACGAATACAGTCCGTATCCCCCTTTTTTGCATGTTCAAACACATATTTTCCATCAATGCTTTCCGGGGCTATGCGCTTGTACTCTGCCGTTTTCTTCACCAGAATACTGCTGGCGCCCATATCCTGAAACGCTCCTCCCGGCAGGTGCATATAGCCCACCTCGCAGCCGCTTCCGGAAAAACCATGGAACACCTTGCCGTCTATGAGAATGGCCCCTCCGATGCCGGTCCCCACAGTCAGGCAGACACTGATTTTACTGCCCTTTGAGGCGCCGCTAAAATGCTCCGCCAGTCCTGCACAGTTTACGTCATTTTCCACCTCACAAGGCAGATGAAACCGCTCCTCCAATGTCTTTTTAATTTCTGTTCCATAATGCTCTCCTTTCTGCTTGCGCTTTTCTGGAACTTAGTATAACACCTCTGAAACGTTTTTCAATATTTTATAAAATTTTGAAACACTTTTCATACCATTTGTCATTTTATCCAATTTAACACTTTTTTTAAGCTGTATTTTTAAATAATCTGCACAGCACTTGAAAGTTCTTTCACTTTTTTAAGTATTCATTGAATTAATTTCTTTCAAGAATTATAATGGAAACAAACGAATTTTACATTTAAACCAAATAGAAGGAGAAGGTATCATGATTATTAAAAACGGCCTGGTATTCCAGGAGGACGGAACTTTCCGTCAGCAAGATTTATATGTAGAAAACGGCAAAATTGCCGCATCCGAAGCAGAAATAACAGATAAAACAGAAGTAGACGCTTCCGGTTTGAAAGTCATTCCCGGTCTGGTAGATGTACACAGCCACGGCGCTTTTGGCCATGATTTTTGCGACGCAGACCCCGAAGGCTTAAAAGTAATATTGCAGTATGAAAAGGAACACGGCGTTACCTCTTACTGTCCCACCTCTATGACTCTTGCAAAAGAAAAACTGCTTGATATTTTTGCAACTGCTGCTAAAATAGACGAAAGCCCGGAACTGTCCCGCATTATCGGCGTCAATATGGAAGGACCGCTGATTGATATTAAAAAGAAAGGCGCTCAGGCCGGTGATTATATCCGTGTTCCGGATGCTTCCTTTTTCCGTAAGTGCAACGAAGCGTCCGGAAATCAGATAAAACTTGTCACTCTTGCCCCAAATGTGGATAATGCCTTTGAATTTATTGAGGAAGTGAAAGACGAAGTTATGGTTTCCATTGGACATACCACAGCTAACTACGATTGTGCGAAAAAAGCTATGGACTTGGGTGCAAAACATGTCACTCATCTGTACAATGCCATGCCTCCTTTCGCCCACAGAGACCCGGGGGTTGTAGGGGCTGCCTGTGATACGCCGGACTGTATGGTAGAACTTATCTGTGATGGATTCCACATTCATCCGTCAACTATCCGCACGACTTTTAAAATGTTCGGTGAAGAAAGAGTTGTCCTTATCAGTGATTCCATGATGGCCACTGGCATGCCAAACGGCAAATATGAACTGGGAGGACAGGAAGTCACTATGAAAGACCATTTTGCCGCACTGGCTGACGGTACCTTGGCAGGCTCGGCTACCAATCTTTTCGACTGTATGAAAAATGCTATGAAGTTTGGTATTTCCGAGGCTGCTGCAATCTTTGCCGCAACCAGAAATCCTGCAAAAAGCATTGGAGTATACGATAAAGTCGGTTCTCTTACACCGGGAAAATTTGCGGATATGGTGCTGGTTGATGAAAATTATGAGATTAAACAGGTGATTTAAAAGAATACACGGATTATACTCCCCTTTATAACTAATAGAGCAAAAGAAGAAGTTGCGTTATGTTCCACACACAAACTTCTTCTTTTGTTTTTTTTACTCAGATAAAGAATCGTCTAAATCTTGTAAAATCTCCTCAATAACCTCTTCCGGCAATCCCAATCCTTCTGCGATTTCTGCCCTACTTTTTCCTCTTTGTACATGATTCTGTATCAATTCACAGAGCATATTTCTTCTCCCCTTTGCAAGTCCTTCCCTATTCCCTTCTTCCCAGGCCTCTTCCCTCTCCTGCCTCATATGCTTTTCCTGGTCATACTCAAATATACTCATGTTCTTTGCCTCCGCTCGATTCTTCTCCAGAAATTCTTTCAGTATCCCTTCCCTTATACACTCTTCTTTTATGGTATACAAATCAGACAGTCTTAAGATTTTCCTGTCCGGCTGTTCCTCCAGACCATTGTAAAACACTATAAAACGCAGTGACGGCAGTTCTATAGGCTTCGTTCCATATAAATTGGCGTCCTTTGTCATAGACGAAAACAGATTCGCAATATACAGCAGAAACCGGAAGGGCAGATTCGGGCTGTAGGTGGACTGGTGCTCATACAAAGACAGCCGGGCGTCTATGATAAAAGAAAGGTCGTTTTTCATTGCCATGTAAATGGCGTTCTCCAGTGTATTAATCTCCAGCATTTCCGGGTCTGTGTAATGTTTCCCGCTGACTGCATTATAAAGTTCCAGTAAATGCTCTTTGTCCTGAAACAGCATGGCGAATACCGTAGCCTTATACGTTCTGCTCGGAATCGTTTCTCTTGTTTTCATAAGATAAATACCTCCTCTTTCCTTCGCAGGAGGTGTCCCATACAGACACTGTAAGCCATGCTAATCCTCCACCCCCGCACATCTTTGTTCCACCTCTCTGCATTTGTTCCTGTTTTCTGTGAATAAAAGCATTGAGATTTTCCTTTGATATGCTGTCAGATTTTCAGACACGGCAGAACGCCGCAATAGACCTATTAGAATATTGGAAATATATAATGCTTTGAGGATATTGTAGCACAGCTTCTTCATGATTGCTACCATTTTTCCACGATTTTTATAAACTCTGTTTTTCACTTTTTTCCCACATTTGAAATTGTTCTATCAGCGCTGTCTTCTTACTTCTGCTCAATTTTTTGATACCTGCTTCCCTGCTCATGGCCTCTTGCTTCGTAGGAAATTCTTCATAATACACCAGTTCCACCGGAAGCCGCACTTTCGTATATTTTGCCCCTTTTCCTGCATTATGGCAGGCAATTCTTTTTTCCAGACAGTTTGTCCATCCCGTATAAAATGTTCCATCACTACATTTTACAATATATGTATAATTCAACTTGCCTCTTCCCTTCTGCTTTTCTGTAAAACTATGTAGCGGACGCCTCATCTGCTCCGCAAAGCCAAACAGGACGCCCTCTATATAAAGCTGCCGATTAAGAAGTATTTCAACCATACTTGAGGCTGTGCCTCTCAAAATAAAGACTGTAGGAATATAAATCGGCTGCGAATTATCTTTCGCATACTTTATTATACTCTCCCGGGTGGTATTTGTGAATGATTTCTGCCCCAAAAGACAGCCAATCTCCCAATTGGCTGTCTTCCATTCACGGCAAATATTCCATTGGATCCAAAGGTACTCCGTCCTTGCTGAGTGCAAAGTAAAGATTTGCGCCTTCTTTCGTATAATATTTCGTAGGCTCATTAATATATCCGAGAGCTGCTCCCGCTGTCACATATTCTTCTGCCTGAAACGGCACATCCTTCAACTGTCCATATACAGCCTGATAGCCATTTCCCATATCTACTGTCACCGTTGTGCCCGTTTCCTCATTTTCCGTCACAGATACAATTTTTCCGTTGGCCACTGCTGCCACCGGAGAACCTACCTCAGCTGAAATTGCTACAGCCGGATTCAGTTTATACACATTTAAAGTAGGAAAATACACCGTATTGTCCATATTATAATCCAACACAACCTGTCCGTTTACCGGCCACTCCATAAGGGAGCTTTCCGTAAAGTTCACATCCGGCGCTGCTGCCACTCCGGCCTGGTTCTGTGCCTCTGCTGCCGCATCCTCTGCTGCCTGTACTTCTGTATCAGCAATTTCCTCTTCCGGTGTTTTCTCTTCTTCCACTGCTTTTGTTCCTTCTACATCAGAAGTATTTGCATCTTCCGTTTCCTCTTCTTCCCTCTCTTCTGTCTTTATTGCCTCGTCAACAGAATCCTTCTCGTCCTCTTTAACAAATTCTTTCTCATTCGGCGTGCTCTTACTCCCGGACTGATACACAGCCACACAGGTAACTACCAGTGTCAGTGCCAATAACCCTCCCAGGGCTGCACGAATTTTCCCTTTTTTACTCATATTCTTCACCTCTGCCTATAATTGGAACACTTCTGCCCCTTTTCTTGATTTCAATTATAGGATTGCCGGAATATGAAAACTTATACATACAAAACCATAGCTTTCCCCACGCTTTCATGATAAAATATTTTTATCACTATTTGTTCATATCCAAAGGAGATTTCTATGAAACCGTTAATCAGCTTTGCGAAAAAGCGTTTTGGGCGGAAACACCACCTGAAAAAATTCTTCATGGGATACAGTTTCATGATTGTTTTTTTATTCCTTTTCGCCATTTTCCTTTTATGGAAATTCAACGCCGCTTACACTTCACTGATTACAGAAGATAAAAAAGAACTGCTTGTGAACAAAGCACAGGAAAGTGCCTTTTACATCAAAAACTTTTACCTGACACGGGTAAACGGTCTGCAGAACCTGGCAGATTCTTTCCCGGATTCTTTTTCAACCACAGATTCTGCCTCTTTAGAAAAACTGTATACGGCTAACTCCATGGATTTGTTTGACCATATGGGCATAGCCGATGTGAACGGAAACGCCATAGACAGCGAAGACCGCCATTTGAATATTTCTGAACGGGACTATTTTATACAGGCACTCTCCGGTCAGATTGCAGTTTCAGAAGTCATAGATTCTATGGCAGAACCCGGCATTCAGGTACAGATAATGGCAGCTCCCGTTCGCACGAAAGACAACACGATTGCCGGTATTGTATACGGCATAACCGATAAAGACTCCATTTCTGCAATTTTAAATACCGCAGATAACATGGACGCTTACCTGCAGATTGTAGATTCCAACGGTAACTACATCACCAGCCACAAAAATTCCAACGCTGTGATGAATAACAAAAATGTGTGGAAAGAAATGGAAAACTATACCTTTCTCAAAAGCAGTCGCCAGGAAATTATGGAAAATATACAGAATAACAAAAGTGGTTATTTTGAATTTTCCGTTGACGGAGACATCCGGTTGTCCTACTATGTTCCTCTGGACATCAATAACTGGCATTTATACTTAACCATACGACAGACACCGATTCTTACAGAAAGCCGCAAGGTACAAAATATGGTAAACCAGATGTTTTTCTGGATTTCCGCCCTTCTGGCCCTCATATTGGTACTGGTTCTCTGCATGCAGGAAAGAATAAGAGCCAGAATCCTGTTTGAACACGACGAAGCTATAAAAAATGAACACATGCTGCGAATTGCCATTGAATATTCCAAAACCATGGTGTTTGAATACAAGGCCAGAGAAGACATTCTGAATATGCATGGTTCTCTTCCCGATTCCAACCTGCATCCCTGCCGGATAGAAAATGCACTGGAAACACTGGGGACCTCAGGAATTATGAAGGACTCCTCCCTAAAAGACTTCCACCAACTGATTCAGGAAGTAAAAGACCAGGGATTCAGCAGAAAAATCATGAAATTTCATCTGAAAAACGGAGATTTCTGGTTTCGGGTAATTGCCAAACAAACAGATTCTGCCTATGACACGGAGCAGCGAACCGTAGGACTTCTGGAGGATGTGACGGAAAACATGATACAGAAACAGGAAATTCAGCTGCAGAACCAGCTGCAAAAGGCTTTGTTTGAAAAAGCCAGGATCAGCGCCAAATTCCAGTTGAAAAAGAATCAGATTCTGGAAATCAACCAGGAAAAACTTTCGGAATTCCTGTCCTTTGAAAGCTACAAAGAAAAATATATCTTTCCATTTGTGTCCGAAGACTATCTGGAAATCATGCGTCATTTTCTGCACCGGGAATACCTGGCAGAAGAACTAAACACCGCAAACAGAAAAATTCGGACAGAATTTCTGTTCATACAGGACACACAGCTTCTTTGGACTTCCTGCGAAGTCTATAAACTGGAATTAAACAAGGCCCAGGACACCTATCTTCTGTTATTAAATGACATTGATACAGAAAAACGGCAGGAACTGGAGCTCAGGGAAAGGGCAGAGCGTGACGGCCTCACCGGACTTTACAATGCCAGAACAGCCAAAATGAAAATCAATCAGCTGCTGGCGGACAAAACCGCTCCCGAAAACGGGCTCTTTCTCATTCTGGATTTGGATAATTTCAAGCAGATTAACGATACCTTCGGACATCTTTACGGTGACCGGATTTTAAACGATACCGCACAGATTCTTCAGAAACATTTTCGCAAAACTGATATCATTGCCCGGCTTGGCGGTGATGAGTTTACCGCATATCTGCCAGGCGCGCACAATTTCGAGCATATGGCTCCTATTTTCGATCATTTAGTTATGCAGCTTCACCGAACCTGTGAAGAAAACGGCAAAAAGGTAACGATTTCCGCTTCCATTGGCATTGCCTCTGTACCGGAACACGGAACCTGCTTCGAACAGCTTTATTTCCAGGCAGACCATGCTCTGTATCAGGTAAAAGAAACGCAGAAAAACGGTTGGAAAGCACAACCATAATATACATACGGAGGTTCTCACATATGAAAAAATACTTTTTCTTTCTTTTTATGGCAGTCCTGCTGCTTTTTGACGGATTTGTCCTGATTCACTTTTATCAGACCACAGCCGCTCCCCGCTCCTACTACATCTGTTTCTGGGCAGCCCTGGCCATCACCCTGCTCTTTGTACTGTACTGGATTTTCCTGCGAAACAGACTGAAAAGTGCTGTAAAGCATTACATTCCATTTGTATGCAGTCTGGCTGTCCTGCTGCTCAGCGGGCTTTCCCTTTACAGCGGAATCCGAGATTTTGCAGCAAAATCCAACCCACGGCAGACAACCCTCACGCAAATACAGTTTTTCAAAAATAAGCACACCCTGTTTGGTATTTCTCTGGGATATACTTATTCCATGGAAGGTATTGATTTAAATGAGAAGACTGTGCGGGTATCTGTTACAGAAAAAGAATTTGACACATATTCCTACTTTCAGCCAGAGGGAAGTCTGGACACGGACAGCAGAGAAATCAGTTATAAATACTCCGAAGACTCCAAATTCATTGTCCAATATCTGCCTGTATCCAAAAAAGCTGTATCTGTGCTGGAAACCACGCCCTCTCCGCTGGCCTACCAAAGTAATGATTCCGATGAACTTCATGCAGAAATCACCTCTATTTTAGATAGCTGCACCATAGAAGCCAAAGTCACCAGTAACGGCAGCTACGACGGTTTCCATATGAAAAAAGGAGACACGGTCACCATCAAAAGTGACATGACAATTTTGTATCCCTACAATGTACAGGAATTTTACGAATTTAAAGAAGGAGACTCCATTTACTGCAATGTCGAAAGCATTGAAGACGGCGATACGCCTGTTGTACACACCTCTGTTCTGAACCTGGAGACAGATAATAAAAAGTAAATCTGCATTCAAAAAACCGGTAACGCACCTCAAAACGCCTTACCGGTTTTTTTATACCATGAAATCTCGAGTTCCGGAAAAAAATACAGCAGAATTTCTCTGTAACTCTTCCCCTCCAGTGCCATTTGCTGCGCCGTATACTGGCTCATTCCCAATCCGTGTCCCGCACCTTTGCACAGAAACCGTACTTCTTCCTCTGTTTTCTGTATGGTAAAACAGGAAGACGGCAGTTGAAGCAATTCTCTCACCTTTTCCCCCTGGAAGACCTGATTTCCAATCTGCACTTCCATGGCATATCCTGCCCCGTCCGTAGACTTCACTTCCACGGTTCCCTCCCCCATCTGAAATCCCGGATACACACTCTTTAACTGTTTCTCCAGTTCCTTCTGTGAAAAGTAACAGCCCTCTACATACAGAGGACTGTCTATATCTTTGGCGGTTTCCACAGATGGTATGTAAGAAAATGCTTCTCCCAGAACTTCCTTTCCCTCTCTGGTTTTTCCCCCACTTAACGCATGATACGGCAGTTCCCGGACCTCCCCGTCTTTTTCCAGTATCTGACCTTCTGTCTCCCGGGCTGCCTTTTGAAAAATCTCATATTTTTTCAGCATTTTACTGTCCATTTGTTGCTTTTTTATATACCTGGCAGCTTCCTGTATCATTTCTTCCTGCTTGTCTGGATTGGCATACAGGTTTGTTCTGGCCAGAACGACCTGAGCTCGAATTGCTTCTTGTTCATATGCCCAGGAAATTTGGGATGCCGCCACAGATGCCGTATAAGCCTCTATATCCGGCTTTTTGCTTAAAGGGCATGCCGTCCGCCCCAGAAGTACCACAGTAAGCATCCAGGGCAGTACAGGAAACAGCACGTCCGGTCCTCCGTGCTCGGGACGTGGATCGGGATGCTTCCCGGCGCGGGAGGCGAGATCGCTTCGATCATCTCCTACAACGAGTCCAAGCGGTGGGACAAGGACCCTTCCCGCTATGGCAAGGGGAGCCTTGAGGGGGTCGCCGCCTCCGAAAGCGCGAACAATGCGGTCATCGGCGGCTCGCTCATCCCCATGCTGACCCTCGGTATCCCCGGCAGCGCGGTGGCGGCGGTCATTCTCGGGGCGCTCATGGCTCACGGCATCCAGCCGGGATTCAAGATATTCACCGCATCCGGCGATCTGGCCTATACGTTCATCATGTCCCAGTTCGCGGTGAACCTGCTGATGATCCCCGTCGGCTTCGTGCTGTGCCAATGTATGGCGCGCCTTCTGAGCATCCGGCTTACGCTGGTCGCCATCGGCATCGTGGTGTTGGCCTTCATCGGGGCCTACGCCATCAGCAATAGCCTGGTGGACATATGGGTAGTGCTCGCCTTCGGGCTCGTCGGGTTCTTTGGCGGCAAGGTGGGCATGGACACCGGTGCAATGGCCCTTGGCGTCATCCTTGGGCCGATGATCGAGGAGAACCTTGGAAAGAGCGTGGACTTGTCCCGTTCGGTGGACGGCGGCCTGATGTCCGTCATGTTCGAAGGCTCGATCAATAAGGTGCTCATTGCCGCGCTGCTCTTGTCGTTGCTGACGCCGTTTCTGCTCAAGCTGCGTAACCGCAAGCACGCCGCTCTGCTTCCTGAAGGCCCCCGTCCCGGCTGGAAGACGGATCTGTTCGCGGGGATTGGTTTCCTCGCCATCGCCGCCGCCTTCCTTGTCCAGTACGAAGGTCTGGAAGGGGTCAGCCGTGTCTTTCCCGAAGTGCTGACTAAGCTGATCGGCGCGGGCGGAGCGTATTTCGCCGGCAAGGGGTTGTGGCGCCGCTCCCGTGAGGCCGCCGAACCCGAAGGCGGTGAGGCTGTGGCGTGGTGCAAGATCGGCATCATCTGCGCGACCTCTTTGTGCTACGCCGTGCTTATCCCGGTGTTCGGCTTCCTCGTCACCACGATGGGGTTCATCGCTGGCTCCACGCTCATCCTCGGCGATCACAGCCGCGGCCTGCCGCGTCTTGCGCGAACGGCGATCGCATTTGCGATTGGCTTCGGCTTGCTGGTATGGGCGGGCTTTACGCTGCTGCTCAACGTTCCGGTACCTGAGGGGATGTTCCTTTAGCCTGCCGTGTGCGTTGCCTGTTTCCGTGAAACATTCATAACCCGTTCTTAACCCCTGGCCTGAAACGTTTTAGAAGATATAGTTTTATCTATATTAAAACGTTCGTCCGGAAAGGATCAGTTGTTTGCTTGACAGTCTTGTATAAGACATAATACAGAAGAATCGCATTTGAACCAAACCTTAGGAGGCAATCATGTCAGTGCAATTTCTGGTTCATGAAGACGGCGACAGCGTCGGCGTCATCACCGTGGAAGGCGTGAAGGCCGGTCAGGAACTGACTGGCTGGATCATGAAAGAGGACAAGACCATTACGTTCAAGGTTCTCGATGACATTCCGATCGGGCACAAGATCGCTCTCAAGGATTTGAATGTCGGCGATACCGTCTTCAAGTACGGCACCGATATCGGGAAGGTTGTCAAACCCATCCGTCAGGGCGAGCATCTTCATGTCCACAACGTCAAGACCAAAAGGTGGTAGGTCACATGCAAAAGTCATTTTTCGGTTATCGCCGCGACAACGGCCGCGTGGGCATTCGCAATCATGTGCTGATTTTGCCCCTGGACGACCTTTCCCAGCCCGCTTGCAACGCCGTTGCCAATAACATCGGCGGCACCGTTGCCATCCAGCATCCTTACGGCCGTCTGCAGTTCGGTGCCGACCTTGACCTCCACTTCCGCACCTTGATCGGCGCCGGCAGCAACCCGAACGTTGCCGCCGTCATCGTTATCGGCATCGAAGAAAAGTGGACCCAGGACGTGGTGGACGGCATTGCCAAGACCGGCAAGCCCGTTGCCGGCTTCGGCATCGAACAGCACGGCCAGATCGACACCATCGCCCGCGCTTCCCGCAAGGCGAAGGAATTCGTGCAGTACGCCTCCGCCCTCCAGAAAGTGGAATGCCCCATCTCCGACCTGTGGGTTTCCTGCAAATGCGGCGAATCCGACACCACCTCCGGCCTGGCCTCCTGCCCGACCGTCGGTAACGCGTTCGACAAGCTGTATGAAGAAGGCTGCACGCTGGTGTTCGGTGAAACCACCGAACTCACCGGCGGCGAAAGATCGGA
>OGXN01001060.1_pt1 | contig 29296 bp, 26 predicted proteins | sample 1576281 | NCBI WGS metagenome assembly OGXN01 (sample SAMEA3541494, study PRJEB24748) | human gut metagenome | biome: human gut; feature: human-associated habitat; material: faeces | place: China | collected 2012
TACTTAAGGTATACAGGAAATATAAAATTAAGAAAGTAATTAGAAAATGTAAAAGTAAACAAGATCTAAAAATTAAAAGATATGATTCTGAAATTACGAAAATCAATAAACAACTTAACTATAGTAAAGATATAATAAGAAAAGCTGAAATAAAAGGATATATTACTGTAAATAATGCGTGGAGAAAAAGATTTAATGAATTAAATGAATTAGCTAACACATTGCAAGCAAATTTAGAATATGAAATTAAAAAGCATTTAGAAAAAAGTAAATTTCATCGATATACAAGTTTACATTTTAGATGTATGTTGCTAGGAAACCAAGCATACGATGATTATAAAGTTTCAAAAAAGCAACAAAAAGATCTTTTAAAAGCTATTAATCAATTGGAAAAGAAAAATAAAAAAGTGAAAAATAAAGAGTTACAAGAATATAAAAAATTAGCAAAATTATTAGGAGAAGCATCGCAAAAGTTATATGAGGAAATGGTAGAGTTGCAAACTAATACTGCTAAACTAAGGGATAAAATAAGAGATGAATGTGGAAAAAGAGGAAGAGAATGGTATGAGAAAAATATAAATCATAGAAAATAAAACAATTAATAATCGTTTAACTGATAGAAATGGGAATTATCATAAAATTAAAAAAAGAGGAGGATAATTTTATGTCAAGGATAGGAATTGACTTTGGGACAACAAATTCGTATTGTGCATTCTATAGTAATGAAGGGGATGGTAAATTAATAAATATCATGAAAAACAATCAGCCTGAACCATCTTTATTTTTTTATAAGTCAAATACTGGAGAAATTTATGGGAGTAGATGTAAAGATTATATTGATGTTTTTCCCAATAATTTCATAAAATCAATAAAGGTAGTTTTAGATAATGAAGAAGAAAATGTAGTAATAGATGGAATATCATTTGAAAAAATGTATATTGTACAAAAATACATTGAGCATTTAATAAATGATATAGTAAATATAAAACTTGAGAGTATTTATGAAGATGCAGTAGATGAAGTTGTTTTATCTTTTCCAGTAGGGTTTTCTGAAAAATATAAAAGTAAAATTAAAAAGGCAGTAGAAAATATAAGCATAAAAGGAACAGATAAATTTATAAAAGTAATTGCAATGATTGAGGAACCTGTAGCGGCTGCAATTCATTATTTTTATATTATGAAGGAAAAAAATATAGAGACAAATGATAATGTTCTTGTATATGATTTAGGTGGGGGAACTTTTGATGCAGCTATTGTACATAAAGATATTTTAGGGGACTTAACTGTTATTGATCATCAGGGAATTAAAAATTTAGGTGGAGATCAATGGGATGAATTATTAGGAAATCACATTATAAAACGCTTAGAATATGAAAACTTAAGTGACGATGGATTGAATGAATTAAAAAAAATAAAGCAAAAAGAAAGAGATTATATAAAATTTTTGCATAAAGTTGAAGAATTAAAAATGCGATTAAGTGAAGCTGATGAATCAATATTTGTATTAAATTGTGGCTATAGTATTATCATTAGAAGAACTGATTTTGAAGAAGAAACAAAGCAATTAATAGAAAAAACGTTAACAGTATGTGAAACATTAATCAATGATAATAGCGATTATCCAATATCTCAAATTATATTATGTGGTGGAAGTACATATATGCCTATGATAAAGGAGAATCTTTCAAGAGTCTTTCCTACAATGAGTATAAATCTACATTATCCTGAATCGGCAATAGCATTTGGAGATATATTGTATAAAGAAAACGATAGTGTATCAACAATATTAAAAACAAATCATAGCTATGGTACAAGATGTTTTATAGGAAATTCAGAAATTGAAAAGATTAGTAATGTTATATACTATAATGAATATTTACCTGTTGTGAAATCAAAAAATTTTTGTACACATACTGCTACTGATTCAGTAATTTATACAGTTTATGAAGGAAATATTAAAGAAGGTGAGGAAGATTATAGTGAAATCAGAAGCCAAAAGTTATTAAAACAGTTCAGATTTGTATTTAATTATATTGTTCCAAAAGAGACTTATATGGATGTGATTTATACTTTAGATGAAATGGGGATTTTGACTTTATCTGTTCATAGTGATAATCATCCAGACCAGAATTTTAGTGTAAAGGTATTTGAAGATGGTATATAATAATGATTAAATGTATAAAGAAATTCATTAGACTAATAAAAAGGATGATTATAAAAGTGAACAAAATGAAAAACGAGTATATCGAGGAATCAAAAGAGAAAATAGTAGAACAAAAAAAATCTGAACAAGAACAAGTGGTTCTGGAACTGGATAATAATGAGAATAATGAAGAAAATTGTAATCTAGAATTAAGAATTAATGAAACAGATAATAAACTAGAAATAAATAAAGAGAAGTTATCAACAAATTGTGATAATGAAAATAAAAATGATAATGGACAAGGGAAAAATAAAATAGAATATATTGATGAATATACAAATATGATTAAATCTTTAATTTCTTTTCAAAATAAAGTTTATTGTATCAATAAAGAAAAAGAATATATTAATTCTAGTTTGGATCTCATTAAAAATTTAGCTAATTGTGAAAAAATAGATGAGAATATTTTTAAAATTTGTATAAAATCAGTTGTCCAAGATATTATTAAAATTGATAATTCTTATAAGGAATTGCAACTGCAAGGATTATTAGAATTACTAGATTCTATTGATCTTATAACTAAAAATATTGAAGAAGGTATTTTAGAAATAGATCAAATATGCGATAGATTAAATGGGCATAAAATATTATTAAAACAAAAAATTGAAAATTTTAGTATAGTTGAAGAAAATCCGAAAATTGGTGATTCTTTTAATCCAGAAATTATGGAAGTTGATATTGGGGTAAATTATGATTTCGAAAATAAGATTTATAAAGTGATTGAAGTAATAAGTCCATGTTTTAGATATAAAGACATTCTCCTAAGAAAATCATTTGTTAAGATAAAGGAATCAAATCATGGGTATAAGCATAGTAAATGATTGTTTGATAATTTCAGATGATATAGTTTTTTTGAAAGATGGAAATTTTAAAAATCAAAGTTTTAAAAAAGTTATATTATCGTCTAATATAAAAGTAATCAGTAAAGAATGTTTTAAAAATTGTGATAAATTAGAAGAAATCATACTACCTATAGGTGTAAAGCGAATAGAAGAGTCGGCATTTGAAAACTGTTCTTCTTTACGAAAAATTATAATATTAGGTGATTTAGAATATATAGGAGATTACGCTTTTGTAGAAACTAAAATTGAGAATATCACATTTCCTGAATCGTTAAAATATATAGGAGATTATGCTTTTTTTTGTTGTTTGATTAATGAAGTTTATCTTCCAGATAGTGTAGAATTTATTGGAGAGTCTGCATTCAAAGATTGTGGACAAATAGGAAACAAAATAGTTTTAAAATTTTATGAAAAAAAGTATTTTATCGAATATTGTAAAAACAATTTGATAAAATATGAGATTTTAACTGATAGAATTTTTGATTATCATATCGACGAAGATGGCGCTTTAACATTTAATTCTGATATTGTTTATATTGAAAAGGAAACATTTAAAAATAATCAAATAATTACCTCGATAAATTTTGATAAAGATATAATTGTAATAAATGAATCTGCTTTTGAAAATTGCAAAAACCTTAAAAGTATATCATTAAGTGGAATTATCACAATAGATAGTCGTGCTTTTTGTAATTGCTCTGACTTAATTTCATGCAACTTTCGTGGAGACGTGATTAGCATAGGTGATGAATCTTTTTTTAATGATTCATTGATTGATGTGAATTTTAAAAACAGTATAAAAAAAATAGGTGAAAGAGCATTTGCAGGAAACCCATTAGTCTTTTTAAAATTACCAGATGATATTGAATTTATAGGTCAAGATGCTTTTTTTGCCTGTCAAAATAAAGATAATCACATATTAATTGAATCTAATTCAAAGATAGTTGAGAATTATTGTAATCAAAATAATATATTGCATAGTAAAGGTAGAACAATAAAATTATTAAATCCTTTAATCAAAATGAAAAGATATATTAAGGAAGTCACTTTTTATACTGAGGTAAAAAAAGTATATGGTTCTGGTTATAAAAGGAAAGTCTTATTAGAAGATATTAATTTGTCTTTTTCTTCTGGAGATATGGTATTTATCATGGGGTGTTCTGGATCTGGTAAATCAACACTATTAAAAAGTATATTTGGAATAACGAAACAGTCTAAAGTTTATTCAGAATTAAAGATAAAAAATGGGAAAAATGAAAAAGTATATCATTTGAAAAAAGGAAAAAGCAATTTTATGAAATTTCTTACATATGGTCCACAATTTTCTCTATCAAATCCTAATTTAAAAGTAAAACAAGAAATTAAAAAAAAGCTGGAGTTAAGAAATATTTATATAAAAAAAGAAGTATATACAAAGACCATAACTAAATATAATCTTGAAAATCTTTTAGATAAAAAAATTTCAAATTTAAGTGGAGGTGAAAAAAAACGATTAATGATGGCTGTTGCTGATTTGTGTAATTGTTACATATATGCAATGGATGAACCAGATTCAGGATTAGACGAGCCATTTGCAAGTCAACTATTTTTACAATTATGGGAAAAATCTTGTGAAGGATGTATTGTAGCGGTAGTTAGTCATCATCCAAAGGATTTTGTGAAAAATGATAAAGTAATTAAATTTGAAGAGGTTTTTAATAAATTACTTGTATTAGCTGTAGATGAAAAAGATATAGGCAGAGTTGCATATTTTGGAGAAACCAAAGATGCAAGAGATTTTTTTAAATTAAAAGAAAATGATAAATACAGTGATATCATCAAAATTTTAGAAAACCAAGAACAATCTAATTATTATATAAAGCGATGGCAGCAAGTGATGAAAAAAACTAAATAAATTTGGGAGAGGTTATAATGATTAAGCAAACAAAAACGCTTTTAAGTACTAGATTTCATGAAATGATTAATGTTAAACAATATAAATTTGTAGTGTTAGCATTTTTAATGATTTCTTTAATGTCATTTGTATTAAAAGAAGATATTTTTAAAACATATTCAGCAACAAGATCAGGTATATTTACTCTAGTCTGCGCAAGTATATGGTTAGGAATATTTAATTCAATACAAACAATTTGTTCTTGTAGGCAAAGAATAATTGATGATTTTTTAAATGAAATGCGTGTTGGATCTTTTGTTTTATCAGAGTTGATTTTTCAAATATTTATATGCTTTATACAAACTTTAATAGTTATGATTGTTTTCACTTTTACTTTTTCTTATAACAAAGAGGGTATTATAACAAAATCTATTATTGAGTATTTTATCATGATTTTTTTGATTATTTATTCGTCTGATATATTAGGATTGATATTATCATCTTTTGTTAAAAGTAGTGTTACTGCAATGGAATTAATGCCTTTTGTTTTAGTAATTCAAATGATTTTGCCAGGAACATTATTTGAACTAAAAGGAATTTTAGAAAAGTTTTCTTTTTTCACTATAAGTAAATGGGGAATGGATGCATTAGGAAGTATAGCAAATTTAGAGAAACTTGCTTCCAATGAAACGATTAACATAAAATATAATACAACAGAATGTTTTATTCATACACAAGAACATTTTGTTGAAATAGTTTGTGTATTCTTATTATTTATAACAATATCTGTTTTCATGACTTATATAGGAGTTTGGAAAATAAAAAAGAATGGTTTATAAAAATTTCTTAAATTCAAAGTATATTTATGATTAAAATAGAAAGGAACAGGTGATCATGGAATATTTTTATGCATTTATAGATAATCAAAAGAATAAAGATTTTCAATTAAACATGTTGGAAGAACAGTTAAACATGAAGAAACAACAGGTCTATATTGATGAAGATGAAAAAGGAAATGTATGGAATCAATTGATGGAAACATTGAACGAGTTTGATAAGTTATATGTTCCATCTTTTTATATGTTTTCACCAGACGAGGAGAAGTTAAAAGTACGTTTGGAGCGATTAAAAGAAATACGTGCAAAACTGTATCTGATTGAAGAAAACCAGGATATCGACATTGATGTGCTATTGGATATGTTAGATTACGTGGAAAGCATCAAAAAAGAGCGTTTAGCCGTTAAACAGCGAGAGGGAATAGAGAAAGCTTTGAAAAAGAAAGAGCTTGGAGAAGGCGCTTATGGGCGTCCTAGACTAGATCTTCCAGAAGATTTTGAAGAGAATATAAAAGCTATCATGCGAAAAGAAATGAGCCATGAAGTATATCGAGAAAAGATAGGAATGAAACGATCTACATATTATAAATATGTGAAGTTATTTAAGGATCGTTGGAAACAAGAACAAGGGGGATAATTGATTGAAAGGGATATAATGCTATGGATATAAATGATTTAAAACTAGCTGAATTAGAGCAATGTAGGGAAGATGAGAGAAGTGGTCAATCACAAATGATTGAAGTTATATCTGCAGCTGGAACTATATTGAGTGTGATTTTAGGTATTAGTATATTTCGCAACCAGAGTTTTCTCAATTTGAACAGTTAATTCTTTTAATAGGTAGTATAGCAATTTTTTGTACAGCTTTTGGATATATCACATCCTTGGGAGTTATGGCTGTTTTAAGATTTCATTATATGAGAAAATTAGAAGATGAATTAACTAAAGATGATAAGAACTTTGTGATGTGGATGAGTTTTAGTTCACCAGTTACAACAAGGAATATAAAGCATTTAAAAAACAGATATTCTATTATTAATTATTTTAACTATTCAGTGGCTACTTTTTGTGCCATTTTCTTTAGCTTAACTATGATTGCGGTACAATATTTAAATTTAATAAATATGGATGGAAAATCGAATACCCTTTTTACATATATAGGAACTTTTTTATTTTGTTCAACTGTTGTTTATATGGCTTTAGCATTTGTGATATACATATTTTCATCCACAAAAGCAAAAAAAATGTCTGAAATTTCTTTAAAGAAAGCACTAATTAATAAACAAAATAGATTATCTGAAAAAGATAAAGAAAAGAATAAGATAAATTTAAGAAGTATTAGCTATTTTGTATATCCTAAAGTAAAAGATTTACAAAAAGGTATTTTAATAATTTTAGGAAGTTTCTGTGCAATTCTTATTAAAAATCAAAGCTTTTTATTAAATATTTCTGATATCTTTAGAATATTCTTCATATGGTTTATAACAGATTTCTTAATTTATCAAGCAAGATTTCAATGGAATGATATACGAGGATTACAAAACGATAAAGAAGAAGATAAAAATGATCGATTGCACGGACTTTTCAAAAATGATGTGAAAGGTATTTTTCTTTCTATAGTGATTTTTGATAAGTAGGGTTTTATTAGCGTTTATTTTAATTGAATTTTATGGTAATGATATGAAATTCATATTGCTTGTAGGAATAAGTTTTATTTTTGTTTTATCAATATTATATGAAATATCAAAAACAATAAATAATGCTGCAATGGTATTTATATTTGTAAGCTTAGGCTATCCTTTACGTTTTTTTATTGGTCTATATGCTTTTGCTCCAGAATTATTAAGTAGTAATTTATCTTTAAATTTATATCTCTTTTTATTATTTATTGCCATAGCATTATATGGTGAGTTTTCTGCAATAATTCCTTGGACATTAGAATCAATAGAATTAATGAAAAAGCAAAAAATGATAAAAAAAGATCATTATAATTGTTTATTCAATGTAGTGAAGGACAGATTTGAAAATTATTATCATCATAAAAGCTGTAAACTAATTGGGGATATTTTAGAAGAAAAGGGTACGATTAATGATCCATGGAACTTATGTTTATTAGGAGCTTTGGTATTCTTGTTTTTTGGCATTTTTATTATTGATATACCAATTGAATTCAAAATAATTGAGGTTGTATTGATGATAGGGTTAATAAGTCTTTGTTATTTATTTGATCTACCAAAATTCATTTTAGAAGTATTAGTGGTACTATTAGTTATTAAAGTTTTTGATTCATATACTTTTGATGATAAATTATATTTTATTACAAGTGCCTGCCAAACATTTTTTGTAGCGACTTATTTAATGCTAAGGTATTTTTTCAATCCTGATTTTAATTTTATGGTTGTAGTTATACAAACTTTTAAAACTATATTCTTATTAATAAAAAATTTTGTTTTAAAACTATTTTGTGTTTTTGTAGGAGAAGAAGCATTTGAATATATAAAATCACACAAAAAAGCAAGAAATGATGAGTTCAGATAAAATTTTCATAATGCATATAGGGATGGAGGGATTACTTCATCCCTAAATTTTTATTAACTAATAGGCATATAAATATTAAAGGGAAAAATTGATTCACATTTTTTAATATGATGATAAACTTTATGAAAACTTATAGTTTTTACTTAAAATCAATAAAAACTATTGTACTTAAATAAACTTTTCTATATAATTAAGAAAAAGGAGGATGCATCTATGATCATTAGAAAAGAATATTTAAATACTTTAAGGAAATATCGTGATATACAGCTAGTTAAAATTTTAGTAGGAATTAGACGTTGTGGAAAATCAACAATTTTAGATATGTTAAAGAAGGATTTGATTGATAACGGTATCAAAGAAGATCATATTATTTGTATACGTTATACTTCAGAAGATTTTGACGAGGGAATGAATGATAAAGAAATGCATCATCATATCAAAATGCAAATTATTGACGATCAGCGTTATTATTTACTACTAGATGAAGTTCAGGAAATAAATGGATGGGAAAAAGCTGTCAATAGTTTATTAGAGAATGTAAATGTTGATATTTATGTGACTGGTTCTAATTCAAAATTGATGTCCAGTGAAATATCAACCTATTTGACAGGTAGATATATCTCGATTCCTGTGTTCACATTATCTTTTTCCGAATATATAGAATTCAAAAAAGACAGTAGTTTGACAAAGAAAGAACTTTTGAATGAATATATTCGTATGGGAGGATTTCCAATTGTAGCATTAGGAGATTTTGATGAACAATCATCCTATCAGATAGTGGAAGGTATATATAATTCAGTAATTACAAGTGATATTACAAAAAGACATAATATTACAAATTTTGATTTGTTTAATCGTGTTGTAAAATTCATTGTTGAAAATGTTGGTAAAACTTTTTCAGCAAATACGATTGTTAAGTTCTTAAAGAGTGAAAAAAGGGCGTTATCTGTTGAATCAGTATATAATTATTTAGAATGGCTGGAAAAAGCTTTTGTGATTTATCGTTGTCCTCGATATGATCTACAGGGAAAATCTGTTTTAAAAACGCAAGAAAAATTTTATCTTGCGGATGCTTCATTAAAATATTGTATCATGGGATTCAATCCTAAATCAGTAGCTGCAATGTTAGAAAATATTGTTTATTTTGAATTGCGGCGAAGAGGTTATCAGGTTTATATTGGAAAAAATGAAAAAAAGGAAATTGATTTTGTTGCAGTGAAACGTGATGAGCGGATCTATGTACAAGTTTGTCGCAATCTGCCAGAAGAATCTGATAGAGAAATTGAAAATCTTTTGGAAATCAAAGATCATTATCCTAAATATGTAGTCACACTGGATGAACTTGCTGGTGGAAATATCAATGGAGTTAAGATTGTACATGTAGCTGATTTCTTGCTGTGTGATGCATACTGAAAAATTTAGTAAATCAGAACTTAAAAATATCGAATTTTTATTTTTTATAATTACACTATTAAGAGTAAAATACCGTTTCCGGGTACTAAAAATCAAAAAAAGTGAAAAAGAGTACCCGGAAACGGCAAATAAAAAAGAGTCGGACAAATGGAATTCCATCCTTACGACTCTTTTCCTTTATATGATTTAGAATAATTCTTTCTGATGAGAAGCAAACAGATATTCATCAATGCAGTTGATGATACGATCACGAATCAATGCTTCTGGATCATTTTCTAATGCACCTTCACGTACTTTTGTGTACTGGATAGGCATAAATTGTGATAATACGGCAAGTGAGATACCTTCTTCACGCAGGTTCGCAATTAGTTTATCTTTTGCGGCAGCAACAGCAGGTTTTGGCATGTAGTAACGGCTGCGATCAGAGAAACTAAATTTACGCTTGAACCATAATGCATTGTCATCGCCATGATAGTGCTTGTTCCAGTTCTTAGGTTCTGCAAGCATTGCTTCTTCTAAAGTATCGATAAAGTGAGAAGTTTCTTTACCAGTACCATGTAACATCATTTCTTCCATATAAGCAAGGGCAAATAAAGCTTCACGCATTGCATATGTCATAGCTGGTCCTACTTTCAAGATACCAACGCCATCTTCTACCAATTCTCTCAATTTATATTTTGTCTGATAGTCTGTAGAGTGACCTTCAAATACCAGGTTAGGGAATTCTTTGATGCTTGCCATTAGATCTTTTGCTCTTTCACGATCATATTCTGTACATCCAGCATCTTTTTCTTCCACACCAGGCTGTACAACAACACCAATAACATCCTTCCAAGTATCTTGTAAACCTTCTTTTGCGAAAGCTTCCTCAAATGTTTTTACAGTTGCTTTAAAATCTTCAACTTTTGTCACCTGCATACCTGCATTTTCTTCCTGTGCACCACCTGGAATTGGTACTTCACTACCAACGATATAAACAGGACGAACAGCATCTGGATTGGTTTTTAATAATTCCTGATAAGTATCTTCACAAACGCGGGCAAGACGGGCACCACGTGATGCAATGATTTCATCACTTAAACGAATGTTTGGATCATCGTCTGCGACTTTCATACTTGTGTCAATATGAATTTTTGTAAAGCCGGCAGCTACATAGCAGCGTACCAGTTCTTCAGCATCTTTCATAGCTTCTGCTTCTGGCTTCCCAGCGAATGTTAGTGGACCTAAATGATCTCCGCCTAAGAATACACGACTCTTGTCAAAGCCAATCTGATCAGCTTTATGCATAACGAAGTCATGGAAATCCTGAGGCTTCATTCCAGTATACCCACCGTTTTGATCAACCTGATTTGCAGTAGCTTCAATCAGCACACAGGAATTTTCTTCTTTGGCACGCATCAATGCAGCTTCAATAACATAGTCATTGGCACTACAGCAGGAATAAATTCCAACGGGTTCTCCCTTCTTTTGTTTTGTAACAATTTGTTTTAATGGATTTGTTTGTGGCATAATAATTACCCTCCTTTGATAAACAAATTATAACACGATTCAAACGAATGTAAACGAATTCAAATCAGCTTGTTAGTTTGTATAAAACATTTGCACAAAAATACAAATCTACAAAAATATATAAATTATCTCATAATTCTCCATAAATCTAAAAAATATGATATCATAAGGTATAAATCGGAATGAAAGCGATTTGATTTCGGTTGAGAAAATTCTTTAACGTGATATAATAATAGAGAAAGACTGGATAGAAAGAGGGAAATGGTATGATCGAAAACAGAGAACAACACCTGATTCGAAAAATACGTTCTTTATGTGCCCAGCTAGAAAGCGAAATAGACGCAAAAGAAAATGGACAGGCAAATCAGCAGGATACCATGGGAACAATCAATTATAAAGAATTGTTGGAAATGAGTGCTGATTACTATTGGACATTTGATCCAAACGCCAATATGATACAATTCCTTTATATTAAGGGAAGAACATCACAGGATATGCCGGTAAGCGTATCATACACAACGATATTAAAAGCAATACCGACAGATCAGCAGAAAGTTATTTCCGATGCGTTTTTACATTTGCTGCAAGGGGAAAGCAAAGAAGAAGTATTTCAGTTTCAAAGAGTACATGGTGATTTGACTTATGAAATGGAAGCCTCCTGTCGTGCCTTCATGGATGGTCAGATTAAAAAAGTAATGGGAATCTGTAAGTTATATAACAAGTATAGCAGAAGTCAAAGACAGACAGTACAGGAAGAAGAAAAATTCAATGTACTGATGAGTTTATCTAATATGTTTATATGGGAGTATGATGTAAAAGAAGACACGTTTTTGGCAAATGCTTCACTGTTTCATAAATTAAAGATTGATGAAGGAACTTATAGTTTTGAAGAAGCTGTAGATCTATTGGGAATGCCTAAATTAAATGATTTGAAACAGCATATTATGGATGATAATCTTACGGGACATGCCATCGTGCATGTAAAGCCAAAAGGCAATCCCATGGATTATATATTTGAAACAAACTATAAACCTATCAAGGATAAACATGGACGTTATCAAATGATCATTGGCACGATGGAGGATATCACAGAAAAAGAAATCCTGAAAACCAATGCCAGCAAAGATCCTTTGACCAATAGTTATAATCGAAGAACTGCAGATATGACACTGCACAGCAGCTTTGAGAAATTTATGAATGGAGAAGATTTCTATACCTTGATCTTCTTTGATATTGATAACTTTAAGAGTATCAATGATTCTTATGGACATGATATGGGAGATTATGTATTGCGTCATGTGTGTGAAGTAATCACAAAAGAAATCCGTAACAGTGATATGTTGTGTCGCTGGGGTGGAGATGAATTCTTATTGATTTGTACAGGTATTTCAAAAGAAAATATCTATGCGTATATTGATCGTTTAAGAAAACTGATTGATAACACAGAATTTGCATTCAATAAAGAGAAAGTACATGTGACAGTATCCATGGGTGCTGCCTATTATTACCATAGTGATGTGACCTTTGATCAGGCAATGAAAAGAGCCGATCGCAGTGTTTATAAATCAAAACTTGCTGGTAGAAACAAAGTATGTATCTTAAAATAGCCTTCTTACCTATTCGTAAGAAGGTTTTTCATATCCTTTGGCAGCTCACATGTACAGGTAATGATTTCCTGTAAAAGTGGATGGGGAAAACTTAATTGATAAGCATGCAGGGCGCAACGCTTGATTCGTTTGTCTTTTTTTCCATATAAAGGATCGGATAATATAGGATGATGAATAGATGCTAAATGTACACGGATTTGATGGGTCCTTCCTGTGAACAACTGACATTTCACAAGTGCATAATCTTTATATTGCTGACATACGCTGACTTTTGTTTTGGCATCTTTACCATGCTTGTCAATTCGCATTTTTTTTGCATTATGACGATCTCTGGCAATGCCTGCCTGTATCATCCAGCTTTGTTTTTCCATGACTCCCTGCACGATAGCCTGATAATCCCGCTTAATTTGTTTTTGGGATAATTGCATATCTAATAATGGCTGAAAGAATGGCTCCTTGCAAAATAATACCAGACCACTGGTTTCTACATCCAGACGATGAATCGGGCGAACAAGATGCTGCTGATTTGTTTTATCATAATAAGCCTTTACAGCATTGCATAAAGTATGGTCCTGATTATTGCCATCACTGTGTACGAGCATGCCACTTGGTTTATCTACAATCAAGAAGATATCATCTTCATATACGATGGACAGGGAGGTATTCCATGCATGGATTGTGTCACTTTCCTGTGACAAAGTGATTGTTATGATATCATTAGGCTTTAACATCTTTGACTGATACAGGGGAGTGCCATTTACTTGAATTACACGCTTCTGATATAAAAAATAACGCTGTTTTCTTGCGATATGGAATGTATCAAGTACAGCATCCATTGTTGTTTCTTCTTTTATGGGAATCGTTAAGATATGATTTTGAAGTTTCATTTTGATCTTCCTTTTTTTATGAGCATTTGAATATACATAAGGGTTTTGGAAATGCTATACTATGGGCGTATCAAGGGATACACAAGAATAGCAATGATCCTTTCCTGGAAAAGGATAACATAAAATAAGGAGGAAATAAATATGAAATTATTAAAATGTTCAGTATGTGGAAACATTGTAGAAATGGTAGAGGACAAAGGCGTACCTGTTTTTTGCTGTGGCAAGCAAATGGTAGAACTTCATGCCAATGAATCAGATGGTGCACTGGAAAAACATGTACCTGTCGCAGAAGTAGTGGATGGCAATCTGCATGTGAAGGTAGGAAGTATGGAACACCCAATGCTGCCAGAACACTTTATCACGATGATTATCGCAGAATTTGGAGAACGCAGTGTTCGTGTGAATTTAACACCAGGTGAAAAGCCAGAAGCTGTGATTGCATTAGGCGATTATAAAGGTAAAATCCACGTATATGAATACTGTAATCTGCATGGATTATGGAAAACAGATATTGAAGCATAAGGCAACTTCGGTTGTCTTTTTTTCTTGTGTCCTTTGCTAGATAGGATTACAATATAAGTAAGGAAGTGATCGTTATGTCAAATGAATTATTAGAGTTATTAAAGAGTCGCCGTTCTATTCGTTCTTATCTGCCGAAAATGATCAAAGAAGAGGAACTAGATGCCATTGTGGAGGCAGGAACCTATGCACCTACTGCGATGGGCAGACAATCACCAATCATTGTGGCTGTCACAAATAAAGAAATACGTGATGAATTAAGCCGCATGAATGCAGAAATTATGCAATCTGTCATGGATCCATATTATGGTGCGCCGGTGATTATACTGGTATTTGCGCCAAGAGAGGAAGCTACCCATATACAGGATGCCAGCTGTGTTTTATTGAATATGATGCTGGCAGCACATAGCTTACATATTGGTACCTGCTGGATTAATCGGGAAAAGGAAATGTTTAATACACCACGTGGAAAACAGCTCATGGCGGAATGGAAAATTGATGGCTGTTATGAGGGTGTTGGTGCTCTGGCTGTTGGATACAGTAGAGAAAAAGATCCATGTCCAAAAAAGAGAAAAAGTGATTACATTATCAAAGTTAAATAAAAAGTGGAAATTTTTCCACTTTTTTCTCTTCATCTTGTCTATATCATACCACAAAATGGCAATTTTTTCAAGTCTATACCTTCTAAGCTGTCTATGGTATAACATATATCCACGAGAGGAGATATGTTATGAATGCTATAGAAAAAATGAACAAAATACGCAAGTTGTGCACACAGATCAATGGGGGTCTACAGGCAAGCGGATATTGGTTAAGTGAAGAAGATATCAGTTATTTAAGCAAGCAACAGATACAGGCCTGTAAGATCCATCAGATGATTGATTTTGATTCCCATATTCTGTTTGATATCGCAAACACCTTTCAAAAATCTCCCTATGTCCGTTACGATTCTTTTGTGAACTGTATCAAAGAGGCACTTTATATTTACTATGGTGTCAGACGACGTGATCACATACGATATGATCATGAAATTGTAATGATCATGTATGAACAATATATAGCACATCATGGGATTTTTGATCTTGCATTGCTTCAGGATTGTATCAAGGCGGTGAAAACAAATGAATAATTTATCAACATCAGTTTATGAAAATAAAGAAGTTTATGCTTTATCCAAACGTTTAAGTTTAGAAAAAAACAGGCATCGTTCCACAGCGATATCTATCAAAGATTATCAAAGAATTTTAAAAAGTATTTCCTTTATATGTGATCATGCGACAAGGCAGGGAACACTTGAAATACGCTATGCTTCTGGCTTGAAGGAAGTAGAGCGCTTAGTGAAAGAAACACGACAACAGGCAGACATATATTTAAAAAAACAGCGCCCATTGCCCAATGAACGATATCGCAGTATTCTGACTCAACAGCTTCCTGATTTTTTATCATCATATGATGAGCATTACCATGCGACATCTTGTAAAGAAGATTTCGATTATCCATTATTATATGGCTTGCCCTTGGAACATGCCATGTATCATAAACAGGGAATTGATCTTGTGGCATATTATTTATCAATGTTTTGTATGGAAGAGCGGATATTACATCTTTTTCATGAACAGCTGTCTGATTTTCTGACATCCTATGCTGTTTTTTATGGTGTGGAGATTGAAGAATTAGGTATTAATTTTTGTGAGCTGATCATTACGCAGGCATTCTTTTCTTTTAGCTTAAAATCTTTTAGCTTAAAACATCGCTATGAGCTTTTGATATCACACGAACAAAAACAACAGATCATACAAATAATAAAACAAGCAGAAGATCTTTTTAAGCTGTATCAGGCTTTCTTGTCCATCTTTGATACAGATATAAAACAATATCTATCAGGCTATGGGCAGATACTTATAAACAAAATCACATGGGCACTTAAAGAAGATACGCTCGATCAATTGATTGTTCATGAAATGTGTAGAAATGAAATCGAAGTGAATATTCATGCTTTCAATGAACCAGAGCACTTCTTTACGTTGTTGAAGCATTTAGAAGGATGTGATACACAGAAACGGATAGAAGCTGTTTTACATTCTGAAATAGGATTCTATGATTATATCGATTTGTTTGATATGCAGATTTTGTCGAAAGATGAGTATTTTCTGTTGTTTCAAATGTTTGATTCCATGTCTTTGGCATATTTATTTTATATCCACTTTGAAGAAGCTTGCGTGTTTCATCAACGTATTGAATTGGATGATACATTATATCAAAAGGTTTCGATCATGCAGGATTGGGAGGAAGTATTCATACAGTATTTGATTACATGTGATCGAAAAATGGAAATAAAGAATTGTTTGATATCCTTGCAAGATGGGGCTGTGCGTAAATAAAAAGCACTATTCGTGCTTTTCATAGTAATGAATCAAAGCCTGTGTACCAGCATTTTCTTCTCCTTTTTTCGCCAGTTCTTCATACATATGGCAAACCGTATCCAGCATATCCAAATGTTGTTTACCCATTTCTTCCTGTACGATATGCATATCTTTAATAAAATGCTTGATATAAAAACCAGGCGCAAAATCGTTCTTTAACACACGTGGTGCTGTATTGTTGATTTGCCAGCTGCCAGCCGCACCACCTGCGATTGCTTGAAGCATGGCTTCTACATTCAAATGATTTTCTTTCGCATATACAATGGCTTCACTCATTGCCGCTACAGCACCTGCCACTGCAATCTGATTACATGCTTTGGTATGCTGTCCACTTCCGGCTTCTCCCATATATAGCGGTGTTCCCATAAGTGATAAGATAGCTTTACATTGATCAAATGTTTCCGGATCGCCTCCACACATAATAGATAATGTACCAGCTTTTGCGCCACTATCTCCACCTGATACAGGGGCATCCATCATTTGATAAGCAAGCGCTTTGGCCTTTATTGATAACGCTTGCGCTAATTTTGGAGATGATGTAGTCATATCAATCAGAATGGCATGTTTTTTCGCATGAGCAAAAATACCATCTTTTGATGTATAGACTTCTTCTACATCCTTTGGATATCCTACCATTGTGAACACCATGTCACAATCCTTCACACAATCTTTTATTGTTTGATGTACTGCTACACCACAGGATACTAATTTTTCGACTTTTTCATAGCTTCGATTATAGGCATGTACCTCATGCTCTGCCTTTACAAGATGCATTAACATGGCACTGCCCATGACACCTGTTCCTATCCATGCAATCTTCATTATAAATTCCTCCTTCTTTTGTTTATATTATACAGAAAGATAAAGGAAAATACAAAAGATCAGACAAGATAAAAGACTTTGTAGGATACGATAAATAAGAAAGGTACGATATTTTGTTTTACAATTATCACACATAGAATATATCTGCATATGCACACAGAATCCACCAAAACCTAACAATGCACTGGTACACAATAATTTGCATATCGTAGACAAGGATGTTGCCTGTATCAGAAAGACACCACTGGAAAATTCAGCACAGATACGAAGTGGCAGAGAAACAAGTTGAGGCAAAAAGGAAAAAACAATACCTGTGACACTCATAAATATCATCAAATACCCGCCAATCATAAATAAAGAAGTCCCACTTTCTAATAAGGATGCACTAAAATCCTGCATGAAGCTGTTGGTGCTTTGATGCTTTATATGATGGGTATGAATACTTTTTGATCTTGTGAGCCACAACATAAAAAAGCCATAAAGAACAGAGGATACATATAAATAAAATCCAGTCTTTGCGTTATGATATAAACCAACACCACAGCTTAATATCACAAATCCAGGTGTAGGAAAACAACAGATGAGAAATAAACGCTGTGCACCCTGTAGATCTAATTCCTTTCGCCTGTAGGCTTCTTCGATAAATAAAGAACCATTAGGAAAGCCTAACAGCATACTGCTGATCACCAACGCAAAAGATGCCTGATCTAATCCAAACATGCGACATATCATATCTGGAACCAGGTGCTGTAACATCTGTTGTTTATATAATAAACGAATAAGTACCATAGTCACAAACATGCTTGGCACTAAGTTTTCAAACCAGAGTGTCAAAGATCGGGAACTGATTTTGATACAGGTACTGCCATAACATAAACATAATAATAAAGCTGTTAACAGGAAATAGCGCAGAATTTTTTTCACAACATCACCGTTTTTACCATATGCTGGAAAAGAAAGAAACATGAAGGTCTTTTCCTATTTTCAAAAATATGTTAAACTATGTACTCGATAAGAAAAAATGAGGTGTTGGATATGATATCATTACTCGCAAAAAAAATGATTAAAAACTATGAAGATATAAACAATGAACATGTACGTCGTGCATATGGAAATCTGACAAGTACCGTGGGCATCGTCAATAATATTATCCTGTTTGCGTTTAAGTTTATCGCAGGAACATTGGCACAAAGTGTTTCCATCACAGCGGATGCTGTTAATAACCTTTCGGATGCTGGTAGTTCTATTATCTCACTTATCAGTTTTAAGCTGTCTAGTAAACCCGCAGATGAAAAGCATCCTTTTGGTCATGCCCGATATGAATGTATTGCCTCAATGGTTGTTGCTGCTCTTATTTTGATATTAGGTTTAGAATTGATTAAATCCAGTATTACCAAAATCATTTCTCCAGATGCCATTGAATTCAGCTGGTTATCTATTGTGATTTTAGCTTTTTCTATCAGTGTGAAACTTTGGATGTATACTTACAACAAACATTATGGCAAGCTGTTAAAATCCAGTATCATGGAGGCAACTGCTGCCGACAGTATATCTGATGTTATGGCTACTGGTGCTGTTTTATTGTCTACGATTATTTCACCGTTGATCCATTTTAATCTGGATGGATATATGGGGGTTATTGTGGCATGCTTTATCATTATCGCAGGCTTTGGCATTATCAAATCTGCATTAGATGAATTGTTGGGGAAGGCTCTAGATGAAGAACTGGTAAAAAATATTCAAAAGAAAGTAGAAGCGTATCCGGGTGCTATTGGTATGCATGATCTGGTCATTCATGATTATGGAAGCCATTCAACATTTGCTAGTATGCATGTGGAAGTAGATCATAAAGTGGATGTATTAAAAAGTCATGATATGATTGATAATATGGAAAAAGATATCAAAGAATCTTTGGGTATAGAAATGGTGATTCATATGGATCCGATTGTCATAGATGATCCTTTAACAAATGAATTGCGTGAATTTGTCAAGGAAACCGTACACAGCGTTGATGAACGTTTGTCCATGCATGATTTTCGTATGGTACCAGGGGTAACACACAGCAATCTGATTTTTGATGTTGTGGTGCCATTTCAAATCAAATTAAGCAATACAGATATCTTAAAAGCGATTGAAGAAAAGGTAAAGGCGAGCTATCCAACCTATTTTGTGGTTGTGACATTTGATCGTGCATATACAAGTGATAAAATAAGTGATTAGAGCTGAAGAAAATATTCGGCTCTTTTTATAGATATCGTCATAAAAGGCTTCCTCCTGCTTGAACAGATAATAAAAGAGGTTCTTCAAATGGTTGATAAAATACAATCATTGAAGTAACCTCTTTTTTATACCCTGTTTTGTCAAAAATTAATCTAATTCAAAATCATCATAAGGGAACATAGGACGTAAGATACGTTTAAATTCAAGCTTTTCACTACGCTGGTAGGCAGGACCTTGCGTCAAAGACATGATACATAACTTGCCATATTTCTTGAAATCATCAGAAATATACCCTTGTTTTGGAATGATGACATCATAATCATCGATATTTAAATGACTACATGGATACTGGTCTAAATCCGTATACTGGATAGCATCATATTCAACGATGACACTCACTGGGGCATCATCAAATTTCACAGTGATGGCAGTTCCAATATCTTTGCGATCTTCATATAATTTATGTGCGATACCTTTGGCAACGATGGTACCATGAACTTCTACACTCTTACATAATTCATCTAGATTGGCACCTAATGTAAAGTCCACATGTGTACCGACTTCTTTATCGTATAGATAAGCGTAAGCATTTTTATCTACGATACCACTGAATAAAAACTGTTTTCCATGAGTATCTTTTAAATTCAATACCTGATGTAAGATATAGGTATTGAATCCATCAGCGCCAGAACCAACATTATCACCAGAATCTGTCACAAAGACAGGAGAACCATCAAATTCTACCGCTTGTTTTATGGCATCCTCTGGTTCAGCGACATTACCATGGAAGTGGAATTCATGACGTTTTGAGAATGCATATTTACATAATTTATCTGCCATTTCCTGTGCATAAGCCTGATCCTTTTCACTGTTAGGCACAACAACAGCACTACATCCTAATTTATCTCCATCATGACGTAAATATCCAATATGGAAAGAAGCACTCATGATACGAGCATCTTTTTCAAGTTCATCACAGAAATGATTGATGGATACCATTGGTTCATCGCTGGAAACACTCTTTTCTCCGCCAATGATAATAGGAACTTTCACATATGCCGGTTTGATATGACGACGATGCTTTAATAAATCCACAAACATCTTCGCAACGATCCGATAGGTTTCTACTGTATCTGTATGTGGTGATTCACGATAACAACGTAAAATATTAACATGATCGACCAGCTCCTGTGAAAGATTTCCATGAGGGTCCATCACAAGTGCAATGGGAAGATATGGTCCGGTAATCTTACGGATTTCACGTAAGAATGCATGCTCCGCAGAACCACCTTCTAAATCAATAACCTTGCTGGCACCATGTAAGAATAAAAAGATACCATCAATTTCATGTAAATGTTCTTTCACATCATGTATTAATCTGGCTAGGATAAAATCAAAAGCATCCTTTGTGACTGGGCCATGAGGATGTCCAATTGCCGCAATACTTGGAATCATTTCTATACCAGCCCCTTCAAAGATATCTCTGGTATACATGGAATCAACACAATCTTCCCCGAATTTAAAAACAAATTTGTCAAATGACATCAATGAACGGGAATGTTCATTGGATTCTGAGCTGAAACGCGCTACTAAAACCTTCATAAACTACCTCCTCGATTTTTCTTATCTTCATTATAGGATAAACCAAAAGGGGAATTGAGAAAAAACTATCCTAGCCATTAGGAAGAAAAAAACATCGACGTTAATCGATGTCTTTACGGATAATATAGCTTAAATGTCTGCCACAGTGATGATCTCTTCGATAACTGAACAAAGCATCATTTGGTGAAAATGTATCAGATTTATTGATGGTAATGTTTTCCATTGGTACTCCGGCATCAAGCAGCATCTGTTTATTTAATCCACGATTGTTCACCAGGGCTTTCTCATCTGATAAATATGTGATATAACCGGATGTATCAAAACTCATAGATAAAATTTGATCAATAACATCACGACCTACTTCAAAGCTTCGATAAGCGATGGCCGGCCCAATATAGGCAATCACATGCGATGGGTCCACATGCTCCTGTGTGATCAGATGCTCCATGGTTTTACGTGTGATTTCTTTTACCGTACCCTGCCAGCCGCTATGAATGGCTGCTATGATATTTTGAATGGGATCATATAACAAAACAGGAACACAATCCGCATGAAATACACCAAGTAAAACATTGCTTTCTCTTGTATATAAAGCATCACAATCATCAATGGCGCTTGCCTGTTCATAAGCACCCTTGCCTAAATCATCAAGGGTTACACAATGAATATGATCACTGTGTGTCTGTTTTGCGAATACACAATGCTGCAAATCTGTGCCTAAAGCATCACACAGATGTTTTCGATTTTCTATGACATGATCTAAGTTTCCACCAACATGCAACGCCATATTATTATTTTCCAAAGCTTCAAGATCACGTAATGTGGTCCCAGCCAGAATATGAATGTCACCATTCCAGTCTATTTTTTTCATAAATTACCTTCCTTTTTCTTTATCATATTATACTATGTCAAACGATGAATATTTGATATCTATAGTATATGAAATTTTGTGCGGTTATGCAAACCATATACATTATAAAGGATAAAGGCAAGGCGTTTGTTAAGGTTTTGATAATTTTTAAGAGTGATATAGTACAAAATACAGGATAGAACAGGCTTTTTTTCAAACAACAGGAAAATTTATTGGCAATTTAGCACTAAAGTGTTGACAGTGCTAAAATATTGTCATATACTATTAGCAGACATAGAAGTGGAGTGCTAGAAAGGAGTGGACCAGAGATGACAGAAAGACAGATTGCAATATTTAAAGCAATTGTAGATGAGTTCACAAGAACAGCAGAGCCAGTTGGTTCTAAGCGTCTGTTAGATCTTTTGGATTTAACTTGTTCTAGCGCTACTATTCGAAACGAAATGGCTGCCTTAGAGGAAATGGGCCTTTTGGAAAAGACACATACTTCCAGTGGACGAATCCCAAGCAGTAAAGGGTATCGTTTCTATGTTGAACATCTGATGGAGAAACAGCTTGATGAAGGTGTCAAACATTCCCTGCAGGCTGTGTTCTCTGAACGCCATTATTCCATGGATGAAATCGTTAAGAAAAGCTGTGATATTTTATCACAGATGACATCGTTAACATCGGTGGTATTAGGACCGGACAGCAAGTATCAGACTTTACAGCATATCCAGCTAGTTCCCTTAAACGAACGTAGTGCTGTGGCTATCTTTATTACAGATCATGGACATACAGAGAATAAAACTTTCCATTTTGGAGAAGATGTCAGTGTCAAGGATATCAAGACATGCTGTGATTTGTTGAATGATAAGTTAAGTGGTACGCCAATTGGTGAAGTTGTGAATAAGATGAAGGAAATCCAACCGCTGTTAGCAAGTCATGTTGCACGACATGAAGTGCTATTTGAAGCATTCGTAAATGCCTTTATGAAATTTGCGAGTGATAACGTATATTGCAGTGGTCAATCCAACATGTTGTATCAACCGGAATTTGCGGATATCGAAAAGCTGAAAGAACTGATGAAAATGTTAGAGGACAGCTCACTATTTCGTCAGATTGCCAATCATGATGGAAATGTCGCTATCCAGATTGGTGGAGATAATGACCTGATTCAGATTGATGATGTTGCAGTTGTCAGCAGTAAGTTCAAGCTGAACAATGAAGAACAGGGTGAGTTGATGATTGTCGGTCCAACACGTATGCAATATAACCGAGTTGTTGCTTTAATGGAATATATGAGCAAAGTGATCGAAGACTTGTATCGGGAAGAAAATCAATAGGAGGTCAACATGCAGGAAGAAAATGTAAAAGAAAAAGAAACGACCGCAGAAGAAACGTGTGAAGAAGTAAAAGAAGACGTGAAAGAAACGGTCAGTGAAGAAACTACTCCTGAAGAAAAACAGGAAGAAACAGAAAACAAAAAAGAAGACAAAAAAGGCGCAAAATTCGGCAAGAAAAAGCGCATTGAGGAATTAGAAGAAGAGAATGCAAAACTGAAGGAAGAACTTGCGGCAAGTAAGAATGCTTACTTTAAAGCATATGCAGATGCTGAAAACTTAAAGAAACGTCTGCAAAGTGAAGCTGACAACGTTCGTAAATACCGTATTCAGGGATTTGCCACAGAAGTGCTACCGGTTATTGATAACTTAGAGCGTGCACTGGATGTCAAGGTAGATGATCCTAACGTAAAAAATTACGCAAAAGGATTTGAAATGATTTACCAGCAGCTGGTGCATATTCTGGAAATGGAAGGCGTAAAGGAAATTGAGGCAAAAGATAAGCCATTTGATCCAAACTTCCATCAGGCATTGATGCAGGAAGCCAAAGAAGGCGTAGAACCTGGTATGGTTATCGAAGTTTTACAAAAAGGATATATGTTAAAAGACCGTGTATTGCGTGCAACGCTTGTTAAAGTAAGCGAATAAAAGGAGGAAACGATTATGAGTAAGATTATTGGTATTGACTTAGGTACAACAAACAGCTGTGTTGCTGTCATGGATGGTGGGGACTGCAAGGTTATTACAAACCCAGAAGGTAACCGTACAACTCCATCAGTCGTAGCATACAAAAACGGAGAACGTATCGTTGGTGATGCTGCAAAACGTCAGGTAGTAACAAACAAAAACACAGTAAGTTCTATTAAACGTTTAATGGGTACAAATGAAAAAGTAGAATTAGAAGGCAAACAATATACACCACAGGAAGTAAGTGCAATGATCCTTCAATATTTGAAAGGATATGCAGAAGATTACTTAGGTGAAAAAGTTGAAAAGGCTGTTATTACAGTTCCTGCATATTTCAACGATGCACAGCGTCAGGCAACAAAAGATGCTGGTAAAATTGCTGGTTTAGAAGTAGAACGTATTATCAACGAACCAACTGCAGCAGCGCTTGCTTATGGTATTGATAAGACAGACAGCGAACAAAAAGTATTGGTTTATGACTTAGGTGGTGGAACATTTGATGTTTCTATCCTGGAACTTGCAGATGGAACATTTGAAGTATTATCTACAAATGGTGATACTCACTTAGGTGGAGATGACTTCGATAACGTTGTTGTTGACTGGATGGTAGATACATTCAAAAAAGAAAACGGCGTAGACTTAAGAAAAGATACAATGGCTATGCAGCGTTTAAAAGAAGCTGGTGAAAAAGCTAAGAAAGATTTATCAGGTATGGTACAGACACAGATTTCCTTACCATTTATCTCTGCTGGAGCTGATGGACCACTTCACTTTGAAGCAACATTAACACGTGCAAAATTTGATGAAATGACAAAACACTTAGTAGAACGTACAATGGAACCAGTACGTAACGCATTACGTGATGCTGGTTTAACAAAGAACGATATTCACCAGGTATTGTTAGTAGGTGGATCTACTCGTATCCCTGCTGTACAGGAAGCTGTTAAGAATGCATTAGGTAAAGAACCAAACCGTTCTGTAAACCCTGATGAAGTAGTTGCTATGGGTGCAGCAATCCAGGGTGGTGTTATCGCTGGTGATGTAAAAGATGTATTATTGTTAGACGTTACACCATTTCGCTTAGGTATTGAACCAATGGGTGGCGTGATGACTGTATTAATTCCACGTAACACAACAATCCCTACAAGTAAATCACAGATTTTCTCAACTGCTGCTGATAACCAGCCTGCTGTAGATATCCGTGTATTACAGGGTGAAAGACCAATGGCAAACGACAATAAAGAGTTAGGTATGTTTAAATTAGACGGTATCGCTCCTGCACGTCGTGGTGTGCCTCAGATTGAAGTTACATTTGATATTGACGTTAATGGTATCGTACACGTATCTGCAAAAGATAAAGGAACAGGTAAAGAACAGTCTATCACAATTCAGAATACAAGTGGTTTAAGTGATGAAGAAATCGATCGTATGGTTCGTGAAGCTGAAGAACACAAAGCTGAAGATGAAAAACGTAAAGAAGAAATCGATTTACGTAACCGTGCTGAAGGATTTATCGCTCAGATCGACTCTATGTTAGCAGACAATGGTGATAAGATTGATGCTAACCAGAAAGAAGAAACTCAGAAACTGCGTGATGATTTACAGAAATCATTAGATGAAAACGATATGGAAGCTGTTAAGACAAAACTGGAAGCTTTGGAAAAAGCAGCTCAGGCAGCTAGTGCCCAGATGTATCAGCAGCAGCAAAATACTGGTAATCCAGGTGGAGATGCTGGAAACAACAACGATGACAATGTCGTAGACGCAGAATTTGAAGAAAAGAAATAAAACGACGAAACGACTACAAATCCTAGTGCTTGCGCTAGGTTTTGTATGTTGTGGTCTACTTGCGTTTTATGTGTATACATCGCATAAAACCATAGATATTACAGAATTCTATCATCCATATGTTCAAGTAAACAAGGAAGCGGCATTGTATCAACTGAACAAGGATGAATATGAAGAATTTGCGAAAGTTTATCCTAATGTAACCATGCAACTGGAGAATAAGGATAAACAGGATATGCATACCGCATATTTTAAATTAAAAAATCAGGATGTTTATGTAAAAGCAGAAGATGTAAAAGAAGCAGCTGCACTTACTAAACAAAAAATGACCAGCAGGTATCTTCCTTTTAATGAAACAATCACTACAAATGATTCCTATACTTTAAAAGATGGTGATGGGAATGCACTTGTGACAATGAATCAAAAAGACAGTTATCCAATTTATATGAAAAATAAAAAAACGATTGGTGTAATGGTCAATGATCAGTTATACTTTATTGATCAAAAGGATATCAAGGAAACAAAACAAGCAGATAATACAAAGGAAGAAGCCGCAAAAGATGTTCCCGTATTTATGTATCATTATTTCTATTCCAAAGCGAATGGAGAAAAGGCAGAAAATGGGAACTGGCTGGAAGTGAATGATTTTGAAGATCAGTTAAAATATTTAAAGGAAAAAGGATATCAAACTGTTTATATGCAGGATTTAGAGTATTTCATGGATGGTAAAATCCGTTTACCGAAGAAAAGTGTATCCTTAACAGTAGATGATGGAACAAAAAGCATTTATCAATATGCTTATCCATTGTTGAAAAAATATGATATGAAAGCAACCCTGTTTCTGATTATGAATAAATTCAAAGATGACACATTGCCTGATACCTTTCAAGAAATGAAGGAAAATGGTATGGAATTACAATCACACTCCTATGCGATGCATACTGGTGGATGTGATGGTGGACATGGTGGAGCACTTCGCTGTGTTGATCTGGATACGGGTATTAAGGATACGAAAAAGTCTTTTTCCATTATAGGCGGAGGCTTTGTATATTGTTATCCTTATGGTGATGTGACAGAAAGTGCGTTAGAAATTATGAAAGATAGCGGCGTACGTATGGCTTTTACAACAAATTATGGTAAAATAGAACCCGGTATGGATAAGCTGCAGTTGCCAAGAGTCCGTATTTTTGGGGAATCAGGGCTATCGCAGTTTATATACAGTCTTGATGAGTAGGAAGGTGATCCGATATGAGTGATAAGAGAGATTATTATGAAGTCCTTGGTATTCAAAAAGGGGCAAGCGACGATGAAATAAAACGTGCATATCGTAAGATGGCAAAAAAATATCACCCGGATAATTATCAGGGCAGCCCAATTGCAGATTTGGCCAACGAAAAAATGAAAGAGGTCAATGAAGCATACGATCAAATTATGAATGAGCGCAAAAACCGCAAAAACGGTGGAAGTTCCTCACAAGGTTACAGCGGCGGATATAATCCAAATTACAGTAACCCAAACTCCAATTTTGCTGATGTTCGTAATTTGATTATGGCAGGCCGTATTGCAGATGCCGAACAAATTTTAAATGGTGTACCTACAGACAGCAGAAATGCAGAGTGGTACTTTTTAAAGGGAACGGTTCTTTATAAGCGCGGTTGGATGGAAGAAGCATATAATCACTTTGCCAAAGCATGCGATATGGACCCGTCCAATCCTGAATATTCGGCAGCTTATAATCAAATCAAAAATCAACGTACAGGTGCTTACGGAGGATATAATCCGGGCGCACCGCGTCAAGGCGGATGCAGCGGTTGTGACGTTTGCAGCGGTTTGCTGTGTGCTGACTGTTGCTGCGAATGTTTTGGCGGCGACTTAATCCGTTGTTGCTGATGAAAGCATAGGAGGATGCAAGAGTGAATCATACAATACGGGTTTCATTTTGCGGTGTATTGGCAGGTTTGGGGCTTGCGCTTATGTTTTTAACCGCACTGCTTCCTATGGCAACGTTTGCACTGCCGGCTTTGGCGGGTTTGCTGATGATTATGATTGTCATTGAAATGGGAGCCAGATGGGCTTGGCCCACATTTGCTGTTGTTGCTATTTTGTCCGTATTTTTTGTTCCGGATAAACAAGCGGCTCTGCTTTATGTGATTTTCTTCGGTTATTACCCCATTTTGAAAGCGTTGATTGAACGTTTAAAAAATAAAATTGTACAATGGGTACTGAAATATGCTGTGTTTAATGCGGCAATTGTATCTGCGTACTTTATTGCGATTTATTTGTTAAGTATTCCTGCGGACAGCCTGAGTTTATTCGGAGTATCATTACCTTGGGTATTTTGGATTGCGGGAAATGTCATATTTTTCATTTACGATATTGCAATTACCGGTGTGGTTGCATTTTATATTAAGCAATTACATAAAGTATTTCGTAAGTGGTTTCAAAACAAACATTAATGTAACAGCCGTCTGAAGTTCAGACGGCTGTTTTTATGGCAACGATGCTGCTGATTTTTGCAAGAAGAGTGGAAACAGACTGCAAAAATCAGAAATTTTGTGATAATTTCCCTTGATTTTTGCAGGATAACCCTTTAAACTGAATATATCAGCTTATACTCATATGATATAGCCCCCGTCTCTAAGGCGGCGGTTGGCATTCATCATTTCACGGGAGTTGTCATCTCTCACTGAAATGATGAGGAGTGAACGCTTCATCGCGTTTGCAATCGCTTATAAACTCTATTTCAAGCGGGTCGGATGGCGTTTTGCTCCGATTTAAAATTTTTGATTTTAGTTGTTATGATTTACGGATTTGATAATCCGTAATAACTGCTATTATTTTAGGGAGAAGAAATGAATTATCAGCTTACAGCCAGAATTCAGCGTAAAATGCCTGAGTTCTCAAAAGGACAACGTTTAATTGCAAACTATATAGAAGAGCATTATGATGAAGTTGCTTTTATGACGGCTGCCAAATTAGGTGCAACCGTAGGCGTCAGTGAATCTACTGTGGTGCGTTTTGCAACGGAAATCGGTTATGCGGGGTATCCGGAACTGCAGCGTGCCATGCAGGAAATGATTCGCAGCCGCATGACTTCTGTACAGCGTTTGGAAATGACAGAGAAATCTTGTCCCAGTGACCAAATTTTAAGCGCTGTGTTAAACAGAGATATTGATATTATCCGCAGAACCATTGAAGAAACCTCTCATGAAATGTTTTATGAAGCGGTAGACGCGATTGTCTCTGCCAAAAAGATTTACATTATTGGAGTAAGAAGCTCACATGCACTTGCTTCCTTTATGTCTTATTATTTTAATCTGGTATTTGAAAATGTGCA
>OGXN01001070.1_pt1 | contig 29124 bp, 13 predicted proteins | sample 1576281 | NCBI WGS metagenome assembly OGXN01 (sample SAMEA3541494, study PRJEB24748) | human gut metagenome | biome: human gut; feature: human-associated habitat; material: faeces | place: China | collected 2012
TCGTGGATTGAAATATATGTTCCAGCAATTTTAAACTTGCGCTTGAAACCGTCGAGGCTTACGTAGCCTCGTGGATTGAAATCTATCGTTAAACGAGTGTTGCCAGAATCTAGCAGTCGAGGCTTACGTAGCCTCGTGGATTGAAATTTTAAATGTGGGATTGACGAAATAAGGGAAGGAGTCGAGGCTTACGTAGCCTCGTGGATTGAAATTAAAATTGATTGTTTTGTAGATGCCGACGAATTTTGTCGAGGCTTACGTAGCCTCGTGGATTGAAATTGCTGTTATCCATGTAAGTAAAAGTGTAATTCCGGTCGAGGCTTACGTAGCCTCGTGGATTGAAATAGAAAGAGAGGTAAATATTAATGAATAAAGAATACGTCGAGGCTTACGTAGCCTCGTGGATTGAAATTACAATTTTGTTTGGTTCACATTTAAACATGTGGTCGAGGCTTACGTAGCCTCGTGGATTGAAATTCAAGAGCGGCGATTCTCTGGTCTAAACCAGAAAGTCGAGGCTTACGTAGCCTCGTGGATTGAAATGTTAATGAAGGAGAAAATACCGAAAACTCTGGTGTCGAGGCTTACGTAGCCTCGTGGATTGAAATCTAAAGCTTTGCTGATACTCTCTCCGTTAAACACGGTCGAGGCTTACGTAGCCTCGTGGATTGAAATCGCAGTACATCGATACCGACAAACCCACATTCCTGTCGAGGCTTACGTAGCCTCGTGGATTGAAATTAGTGCTATGGGTTTTCGAATCGGTGTTTGTTACGTCGAGGCTTACGTAGCCTCGTGGATTGAAATATAACAAATAAGATTAGTAAGTTTTTCTGAACCTGTCGAGGCTTACGTAGCCTCGTGGATTGAAATAGTTTGGTGGTAAAAAATACGCGTATTATTACGAGTCGAGGCTTACGTAGCCTCGTGGATTGAAATATGATTGAAATTGTGTTCATTCCAGAATGACAGGTCGAGGCTTACGTAGCCTCGTGGATTGAAATTGGATACAGTTTGATAAGTTCCACTATTGCTTAAAGGTCGAGGCTTACGTAGCCTCGTGGATTGAAATCAGTACGTCCAATCTCGATTTACACCGCTCATAATGTCGAGGCTTACGTAGCCTCGTGGATTGAAATCTGAAAAAATTACAGGCAAGAAGCTTGGGGATACGTCGAGGCTTACGTAGCCTCGTGGATTGAAATTGTATCTGAATGATACGGAATGTGGTTTCGCCACAGTCGAGGCTTACGTAGCCTCGTGGATTGAAATAAGTGCCATGGGATTTCGAATCGGTGTGTGCTATGTCGAGGCTTACGTAGCCTCGTGGATTGAAATATACGTTTTTGGTCGCTGGGATAGACGAGTTACAGAGTCGAGGCTTACGTAGCCTCGTGGATTGAAATCATTGCCAGAGGATTCGGTAAACAGACTAGATATGGTCGAGGCTTACGTAGCCTCGTGGATTGAAATCGTCCGGATATCATCATCATAAGCAACATTCTTTGTCGAGGCTTACGTAGCCTCGTGGATTGAAATTCGATAAATCCTCAGTTAATCCGATGCTAGAGAAGTCGAGGCTTACGTAGCCTCGTGGATTGAAATGTGATATATCAATCCATTACTACCCGACTGCCTGTGTCGAGGCTTACGTAGCCTCGTGGATTGAAATCCTTTCTCCCGCCGTTCCTGGAGCCAGGCCTTTGTCGAGGCTTACGTAGCCTCGTGGATTGAAATTGAAGTTGCTTCTGCGCCGCTGCACGGTTTTATATGTCGAGGCTTACGTAGCCTCGTGGATTGAAATCAATAGAAAACACCTATCTCATAGGGAAAATTGGTCGAGGCTTACGTAGCCTCGTGGATTGAAATCGTTTGGGTATCCATTGAGGATATCTGGGTAGACGTCGAGGCTTACGTAGCCTCGTGGATTGAAATTGACTTGACAGAAAGGCCTACAATACCCGCTGGCGTCGAGGCTTACGTAGCCTCGTGGATTGAAATAGACTAAATGAGGAATTAAAGGAGGACAATAGAGTCGAGGCTTACGTAGCCTCGTGGATTGAAATCACAAGAGTACATGTAAAGTCATACGCAGGATTGTCGAGGCTTACGTAGCCTCGTGGATTGAAATAACATCCAGTCACCCATACAATTGTCCAAGATGGGGTCGAGGTTTACGTAGCCTCGTGGATTGAAATGGTATATTACCATAAATATTAACGGTATTGCACCGTCGAGGCTTACGCAGCCTCGTGGATTGAAATGGTGTCCTGCCTCCGTAATTTCGAGACCGAGTTGTCGAGGCTTACGCAGCCTCGTGGATTGAAATACCAGTCATAGATACAAAAGCACTTACATATTCGTCGAGGCTTACGCAGCCTCGTGGATTAAAATCGTTTAATCAGAGCATTAAAATTACACCAGGAAAAGGTCGAGGCTTACGCAGCCTCGTGGATTGAAATCAGCATATGATGGCCATCTGCCTTCCCTACTGTGTCGAGGCTTACGCAGTCTCGTGGATTGAAATATACGTGCGGTAGGCACCGGTTTTATAAAGCAGTGTCGAGGCTTACGTAGCCTCGTGGATTGGAATATGGATATCAAATGATATATCGAACTTATATACAATATAATATTAGATGGAAAGACAGATGAAAATATGGATTGAAATATAGAATATATGTTGAGAAAAGAAATGGCCATAGCCAAATATATAAGAAGTATATTTCACAATCTGTAGGAAAGAGTACATCAAAAGGCCATGTTGAGCCAGTTCATAAAGCTCTTGCTAAGTGCAGCAGGAGGTGTACTATTCCATATAAAGATAAAAGAGGTTGGAATTTTGGGAGGAAAAGAAGCATCAAGAGGTTTTTTATATCAGGCATTTGCTTCCGTTCTTGAAGCGTTGTGTCAGAAAAATTGGGATAAAATTTATATAGAATTAAAGTCGAATGATGATAAAGTTGATATTGCATTAGAAGAAAATGGCAGAATTATTAAAAGTATTCAGGTGAAATCAACAATTAATACTTTTAGCAAAAGTTCAATACAAACATGGCTAAGTGATCTTATTCGTGACGATGTAGGCTCGTCCAAATTTGAACTTTTTTTAATTGGTCAGTGTGATGATAATGCAATTACATTTATTAATTCTATAGACAAATTTTACCAGGGAGAATTAGATGCTAAAGCGGAAAAAGCATTAACAGGGTTTGATATAAATATTATTAAAGATAAAGAAATATCGTTTTCACGTCTTCCATATGATGTAAATATATTGCATACGATTGTTGTCGCATCTTTGCTTCGCTATATTTCGTACAGCAAAAATGTAATGACATTTGACCAGATCGATCTTATTGCATCGGCAACTGTAAATGATCAAATGATTTCGTCAACACATGGTAAGGGTATTGATAGAAAAGAATTTGATGAAGAGCTGCAAAAACGCATTACTCTTGTCGCTGATAGCTATACGCCTGAAAGAATATCTATTGGGATAAAAAGCTTTATCTGTGAAGGAGGAGACATAGAGGAAGAGACAGAAAGTTGCTTGTCATTAACAGATATGTTTAATGGCCGCAAAATTAAGGATGAATATAATTGGAATAATGATGTTTATGAAAAACTGAAAGAATTTTTATTTGAGACTACAAGTAAAAAGCAGGCCTATCAAATATATTTAGATACCCATACATCCATAGCTTTTGCAATAGGAAGAATATTCAATAGTAAAATAGGTATCAACATCTTTCCAATGCAAAAAACAGCAACGAAGGGGATTGAATTGTGGGATGTAAACCTATCATCTAAAAGAAATTATTGTAATTGGGATATATTATATGAAACATTTTGTGAAAATCAATATGACACTGCATTAATCCTAAATGTTACTCGTAATATTCACAAAGATGTGATTGATTTTATTAAAGAGAACAATCTGACAATTGGGCGTATTATTAATTGTACTCCAAGTGAAGGCGGTACTACAAATTTTTCAATAGTGGATGGAAATCATGCAGCAATTCTTGCTAATGCAGTTTATAATGCCATATCGCAAAGAACTACTAAAGAGCGGCAGGCAGTACTACATATTTTTGCTTCTGCTCCCAATGCATTCATGTTTTTCTTAGGGCAAAATTCAATGGGTTTTGGCAGATGTATTTTATATGAATACGATTTTGAACAACGAAAATCCTGCTCATATTCACCGTCAATAGACTTTACAGACTAAAGAATTATTTAGGGCTGTATTGTTATCATAAATTTTCAAATGGCCACGTACTGCGTGACCATTTGAGCTATTTACATTACAGACTGCATATGTATGTGGAAAATGAACCATTGAAATTTCCCGTAATAAAAAACATGGACACCTGTCCACATAAATCCGTCTTGTGGATTCCACCGAACATTTATATGATAGAATTATCAGATAAAACAGGAGGATGAGCCATGGATCAATTGCTATACGGAGCAGCATATTATGATGAATACATGCCTTATGAAAGGCTGGACAAAGACATCAGTATGATGAAAAAGGCCGGAATCAACGTAATCAGGATCGCGGAATCCACATGGAGTACGGAAGAACCGGAGGAAGGCGTTTTCGATTTTTCCCATGTGACCAAAGTCCTGGATGCCTGTGAAAAAGAAGGCCTTTATGTTATTGTGGGAACCCCTACCTACGCCATACCGGCCTGGATGGCAAAAGCTTACCCGGAGGTCATGGTCACGGATCGAAGCGGCAGAAGGCCTTACGGTGCCAGGCAGATCATGGATATCACCCATCCTGCCTATCGATTCTTCGCGGAGCGGATCATACGCAGACTGATGGAGGCGGTTAAGGGATACCGCTGTGTTATCGGATTTCAGCTGGATAACGAAACCAAGCATTTCGGTACCAGCAGTGAAAATGTACAGCAGATGTTTGTCAGATACATCCGGAAAAAATATGATGGAGATTTGGAACGCTTCAATCATGACTTCGGCCTTGCTTACTGGAGCAACCGCATCAATTCATGGGAAGAATTCCCCAGCGTAACCGGTACGATTAACGGAAGCCTTGGCTGTGAGTTTGAAAAATTCCAGAGACAGCTTGTTACGGATTTCCTGAAAAGACAGGCGGAGATCGTAGGAGAATATAAAAGGGAAGATCAGTTTATCACCCATAATTTTGATTTTGAATGGAAAGGGTATTCCCATGGAGTACAGCCCGATGTGGATCATTTCAAAGCAGCCGAAGCGGTAACCATAGCCGGCTGTGATATTTACCACCCCACACAGGATTTGCTGACAGGTAAGGAAATCGCTTTCGGCGGAGACCTTATCCGTTCCCTGAAAAAAGATAACTATTTACTGATAGAAACAGAAGCCCAGGGCTTTCCCGAATGGACGCCCTATGAAGGCCAGCTGCGGCTGCAGGCTTTCAGCCATCTGGCCAGCGGTGCGGATTCCGTTATGTACTGGCACTGGCATTCCATTCACAATGCCTGCGAAACATACTGGAAAGGCCTTCTCAGCCATGATCTGGAAGAAAATGCGGTTTATCGTGAAGCCTGCTGCATAGGCCGGCAGTTCCGTGAACTCAGCCCCAGTCTGGTTCATCTGAAAAAAGAGAATAAAACAGCCATCATGGTAAGCAATGAAGCCCTTTCAGCTCTGAAATGGTTCCCCTTCCCGGCAGACGGCGGAAATACAGTCAATTATAATGACGTGGTAAGATGGATTTATGATGCTCTGTATGAAATGAACATTGAATGTGATTTTGTGAGTACTGATGAAAAGGAGCTGGAGCGGTACGATATGCTGTTTGTGCCAGCCCTTTACTCCGCCCCGGAAGAATGCCTGCAGCGGATTAAGGATTATGCAGCCCGGGGCGGCTGTGTACTGGCCACCTTTAAAACAGCTTTCACCGATGAACATGTAAAGGTTTGGTCGGATGTCCAGCCTCATCTGCTGAAGGAATGCTTCGGTATTACCTATAACCAGTTCACTGTGCCTTTCAATGTGGGGCTGACGGGGGATTCATACCAAATTCCGGAAGAAGAGAGAAAGGCCCGGCTGTTTATGGAGCTTCTGGAAAATGGGGACGCTCAGGTGATTTCAGGATATAATCATTACGCATGGAAAGTCTATGCGGCGGTCACCAGAAAAGAATTCGGCAAAGGCCTCTGTATTTATATGGGCTGTATGACCTTGCCTGCCTATCTGAAAGCTCTGCTTACAGAAATATGGCAGGAAAAAGGCTGGTGGACCTGGAAACAGGAAATTCATTTTCCCCTGATTATAAGAGAAGGCAGGAACTGCAGTGGAAACCGTGTTACTTATTACCTGAATTATTCAAGGGAACTTCAGGAATGCGGTAGCGGCCATAAAGGACGCGAATTGTTTTCCGGCAGGGAAGTGGATAAGGGGGAAAGACTGCAGGTTCAGCCATGGAATCTGCTGATCGTGGAAGAAGGGTGATACAGATGGGATTGTTTAAGGAGCGTATTTTTTCGGGTTTTTCCCTGTCTAACTTTACCAGGGTGAGGGACGTCCTGGCCTCCAATCATATCTGGTATACGACGAAAGTCCGTGACCTTTCCGGCGGCACAGGCCTGGGAGCGTCCCGGGCAGTGACAGGAAGTTTTGGCATAAAGCCGGATTCCTCCAAAGAATATGAAGTACTGGTCAAAAAGAAGGACGCGGATAAAGCAAGACACCTCATCAGCAAAATTACCTTCGATAGGAATTAGATGAAAATGGGGTAGAAGAAAATGCAGACCGGCACGGAACCTGTGGTTGTCAGTCTGACAAGCCTCTGTTGGTGGCATATGGAAAAAAGTGCGGGTATAATAGTAAGAAAAACACCATACAGGAGGCTGCCATGACCGCAATACATTTTCCTTTCAACCTGCAAAAATATCGTAAAGCCCGGAATCTTTCCCAGGAGGATCTTGCTGAAAAGCTTCAGGTTTCCCGCCAGGCCGTGGCAAAATGGGAAAAGGGAGCAAACTATCCGGATATCCTTAATCTTACATTGCTTGCTGATATTTTTGGAGTAACAGTGGATGCCCTGATATATGGAAATGAATGTACGGAGACTGCAGGAACGCTCCCTGCTTTTCCGCTGTCCTCCCAAAAGCTGGCGGAATTTCTTCTCATCGCTAAAAAGAACAGCTATGCGGGGAACGGTACGGAAGAAAAACAGCCCTGCCGTCCCCTTTCCCATGATTTCATTTATGAAGATGAGGATTTTTTATACCTGGATACCTATCTGGGAGGGACAGCCTTTTCAGGAGAAGAAGCGGTCTGGGAAAAGCAGCAGGATAAAAGAGTACCGATCTGGTCAATGAATTATGCCGGACGTATTCTGGCGGACGGCTTTAACTCCCGGTTCTTAAAAGAGGCTCTTTCCCATGTGCAAAAAGAAGTCCCCTTCCGCGGGCCGGAGCTCTACCGGAAAGGGGAATATGTTTACCACTGTTCACAGCAGGGCAGCATGCAGTGGTTTCAGGGAAGGGAAGAGATCTATTACAGAAACCAAAAGGTCTATGAATGTGAATTCCATGGCGGGGCGTTGGCATAGCCCCGCCATTCCCTTATTCATGCAGTTCCAGAGGAAGCCCGTCCGGATCCTTGAAAAAAGTCATCTTTTTCTGAGTGAACTCATCAATTCGCACAGGTTCCGTTTCGATTCCAAGCTCCTGCAGCTCCCGGATCGTATCTTCGATGCAGCCGACACGGAAGGCCAGATGCCTTAACCCGCAAGCTTCAGGATAGCTGGGGCGTGCCGGGCTGCCCGGGATGGCAAAAAGCTCCAGTTCACAATCTCCCAGCTTCAGATCAAGCTTATAATCTCCCCGGTTTTCCCGGTAATTTTCCCTGATGATTTCAAAACCCAGCAAATCCACGTAGAAGTGCCGGGAAGCTTTATAATCAGAACATATCAATGCCACGTGATGTATGGTGTCAAATTTCATAAAACCCTCCTTATGTACAATAGTTATTTTTTATTATACTGCCGTTGACCATAAAAGTCAGCAGCAAAATGCCTGACCGGAGCGCAGAAAAGAGTTTTTATGTTTTATTTCAGAAAACGTTCATGAAATCAGATGGTTCAGAATTAGTTAAAAAAGAATATTATTTTTATCATGGTGCTTTTCGTTGACAAAAAAGGATAATATTTTTATACTAAACTTATGATGGATGTAACTATTATGCTCACGCAGCTTACAAATAGAAATGAAGAGGGATAATGGAAGACAAAAAAATTATTAATGTGAATATGTTAGGTGGTTTTAGTCTTTCCCAGGGGAAGGAACCCATTCCGTTGGAATATGCTAATACGACGAAGATGATCCAGCTTTTGATCAGTGTGTTGGCTGCCGGGAATGCAGGTATTCCCAGAAAGCAGCTGATAGACAGGCTGTATGGGAATGATGTGCTGGAGGATCCGGCAGTGACTTTGCGGGTTAATGCTCATCGCCTGCGCAAATATCTTAAAAAAACAGAAGCTTTCAAGGATGCAGATTGTATCCGGATTAAGCTGGGCAATTATTTCTGGGATCGGAATGAGGTGCCGGTTGAACTGGATACGGAAGTTTTTGTAAATGCATATGAGCAGGCAGAAATGGAAACGGATGAAGAAACCAAACTTTCTTATCTCATGAAGGCTTGCCGTGTATATCAAGGTGATTTCCTGCCGGAGCTTGGCGGGGAAGAATGGGTGGCGATAGCCTGTGCGGATTACCAGAAAAAATATTTTGAATGTCTGAAGGAAGCGGAGATTATTCTGCTGAAGCAGGACAGGCATGAGGAACTTCTGGAATTGAGTGAGCAGGCCTGCCGTTATTATCCCTATGAGGAGTTTTATCTTCTTCAGATTGACTGTCTTATGTCATTGGGACGTTTCAAGGAAGCAATGGAAGTGTATGAAAAAGCAACCACCTTCTATTTTGAAGAACTGGGCCTTACTCCGTCGGAGGAAATGGTGGAAAGATTCCATGCCATGAGCGACAAGGTTCAGTATCATGCGGTGGTTATGACTGATATCAAACAAGGGCTTCAGGAAGAAAAATTCCAGTCCGGAGCTTATTTCTGCACCTATCCCGGTTTTACCGACTGCTATCATATAGTATGCCGAATGCTGGAACGTAACGGGCAGTCCGCCTATCTTATGCTGTGTACCATGGTAGATCGGGAAGGGCGCCCCCTTACCGATGAGGTAAAGCTGGAAAAATACATGGAAAAGCTGAAACTGGCCATAGGAACTTCCCTGAGGAAGGGTGATTTTTATACACGTTATGGAATGAATCAGTACCTGATGCTGCTGAATGGGCTTCGCCTGGAGGACTGTGTGATCATTCAGCACAGGATTGACGGACGCTTCCTCAGCTTTGGCCTGAAGGCCCGTGCCGCTATAGAATACAAGGTGCAGCCCGCAGCTGAAGACAGCCTGCCGAAAGAGAATATAACTTTTACCAAGACGAATTCCCTTTGGGACTGATATGGAAATAAAATAAATAATAAGAAATATTGAGACAGAATGAACGCCTGGAATAATCCGGGCGTTTGTTCTGTTTTTTTTTGTGCAATAAAAAAAATTTGAAATTGTAACATTATTTCAAAAAATGTAACGGTTGGTGTTACGTGGTGATAGTTATACTCAAGTTAATGATGAGGGAGATATGAATTATAAAGTTAGACGTATCCGTTAATAATTTTAAATTTCCTCATGCAGTAACCCGGGACAGTATACTGAAACAATTTTTCAACCCAGACGATAGATAACGAAGACCTTTTCCAATAGGTCGACAAGGAGGCGAAGCAGTGCGGGATGAGCAGGATAGTAAAAATCTGGTAGGACACAAAGCTTCCTTTATTGTCCGGGTAACCAGCAGACAGAATGCTACATGGCAGGGCTCCATATCCTGGACGGAGAGGGGAGTTACAAAGCATTTCCGGAGCGCCTTGGAATTGATAAAGCTTATCGACAGCGCTTTGGATGAAGAAGAAGGTAAAAGCAGTTAGGAAATTCAGGGGTTTTAGTTCAGAGTTGTTAAAAAGAGAGGAGAAAGAAGAATGAAAAAGGCAAAGTCATTACAAAGATTTTGGGCGTTCTTGCTTGTTTTTGTTCTGGTTGCCACTACGTTGGGACATGACAGTATGACTGTTAATGCCGCGGAAGTACAATCGGTAACGGAAGAAGCGGGTGAACCGGAATCGGTTTCCACATCTGAAAGTGATAATAAGGAGGAAAGCCCTTCCATATCGCAGTCAGAGAGTTCAGAAAATGAGGAAAAGCCGGAGGAGTCCGAAAGCCCTCAGGTCTCAAATACTGAAACATCTGCAGAGAGTACAGAAACCGATACCTCCGAAAGTACAGAATCTGTAGAAAATACAGAGTCTGTTGAGGGTACGGAATCTGTGGATGAAACAGAAAGCACGACGGAAACTTCATCAGAAACTGAGAGTACGACAGAAGGAGAAGAAGCTTCAGCTTATACGGTTTCTTTCCATGTTAACGGTAATGGACGTGTTACAGATGAAGATGGAAACGCTATCGGAGATATTACAGCTGATGCAGGAAGCAGCCTCAAATTTAATGTAGAAGCTGATGATGCAGACAGTAAAGTATCTGTTAAAGTAGACGGAAACGAGATAGGAACTTCTAATGGTACTTATGAAATCACTGTAGATGCAGATAAGAATGTTACAGTGGATTTCAGTGAACAGGAAAAGGAAGAAAATTACACTCTTACTTTTAATGTTCTTGGAAACGGAAAAGTAACAGATGCCAATGATAAGGAAATCAGCAGCCTGACTGCTGAAGTCAATAAAGAAGTTAAATTTAAAGTCGCTGCAGAAAATGCGGACAGTACAGTAGCTGTTTCTGTTGATGGAAAAGAACTTTCCGCAGCAGATGGTGTTTATACTTATACCGGTAATGCAGATAAGACAGTTGATGTTACGATTACGGACTCGGAAGAAGAAACATATACTCTGTATGTGGAACATTTTCTTGATACAGATAAAGGAAGCTATCACAGAGCAGACGATGCGGTAGTTTTAAAGGATTCCGATTTCACTGACGGAAAATTCAGTGTGGCGAAATATGAATTCAAACGTGACGGTATGGTTATGACATCTTCCGATACCTTAAGCAAAGAGGATTTCAATGAAGCAGGTGAAGGCTATGCGGAAATCCATTACAGAGTTGCAGACGGTTGGAAGATAGTGGATAACGGGCCTAAATTCAGGACTATTTATCTCGGAAACCTGGATGAAGATAACCCGGGAATCGTACCGGAAGGAAAATATTACAGTGTTACTGTTAAATTCTCTTTTGAAGACGGTTCTTCAGTAACAAATGACTTTACAGGTAAGTATCTGGTGGATGAGGATCCTGCGAAGAATACTTTCAGTATTTCCGTACCGCAGCAGGAAGGCTATAAGGCGAGTATTACAGATACTGATGTTACACTTTCTTCTGACGGAAAGACATTGAACGGCAGCTATAGCGGTGAGGGAAGCAGAACCATTTCTGTTACATATAAGGCAAATACTATAGCATATACAGTTAAGCATGCTTTCCAAAATGTAAATAATAATAATTATGTCGTTGATAATAAAAGAACACAGTCGTTAAGTGGAACATATGGCGAACTGACCCAGGCGGCGGCACTGGATGTACCTGGCTTTACAGCAGGTGAAATTACCAATGAAGTATTAAATAAAGAAGGCATAGTTATTACCATTAATTATGACAGAAATACTTATTGGCTTACCTATGATGCAAACGGCGGAACTTATGTGCCCCGTGAATCAGGTAAATTTGAGCAGACAATGACTGTAAAGGGAACCAATGCTTCTACCAAAGCCGGTTATGATTTGGAAGGATGGTATCTTAATAAAGAACTGACTCAAAAAGCTGGCAGAACAATTACATTAACAGAAGATACAACTCTTTATGCTAAGTGGGTAGCAAAGAAGGTTGGATATTCTATAATTTACTTAGCGGAAGATATTAATGGTGCACCGGGAAATCATGATCGTTATATTAAGACAGAATATGTAAAGGACTCAAGCGATAATGCACCGTTGACAGGGGATACAATAACTCTTCCGAAGAGTTATATTACTGACAAATATCTTGGAGTTGATCACTATCATTATGTAAAGTATGATAGTAATGTAATTGCAAAGGCAGATGGAACTGCTGAAGTAAGGGTATATTATGATCTGAATGTGTATCAATTTATCTTTAATGTGGCAACTAATTATAGACCTGATTATAGCTGGGACAGTTATTCTGTAAATGGGAAAATATCTATTGGTGGTAGAAATTATACCGGAAGTGAATATACATTTAAAGCAAAATATGGTCAGGATGTATCCGCAGTATGGCCTGGGGCTCAAAATGTATCAGGAACGTATGGTAATAATAAGAATTGCTATTTCGCCACATGGGGCAGCAGTATTGCTACGAAACGTCTCATTATAGGTGATAATGAGGTGCCTTTATCCCATACCAATAATGCGTCAAGAACATTTAGTGCGACTTGGACGGGTAGTTCATACATGGTTACCGGACATTATTTTTTTGAAAAAGTAAATGGCGGTGGTTACGAAGAAGATACCAAATATGTGTCTGAAGTTTATGCTAATGCACTGACCCAAAAGGAAATTGAAGGATATACCAAAAATACGGGTAAAGCCCATAATAGTGGAAGTCATTATTATTTTTACTACGACAGAAAGTCATATACATTGGAATTCTACAATGGCTCTACTTCTACGGAAAAAACGCAGAAAGTAAAATATGGCTATTCATTAGCAACATACAATTACACACCGACCGCACCGGCAGGAAAAGCAGGATTTACCTTTGGCGGATGGTATGACAACAGCGCATGTGAAGGCGCAAGGATAGACCTTACTAAGACTACCATGCCTAAAGCAAATCTGGCGCTATATGCGAAGTGGATCGCGCCGGAATATAAGGTAAGCTTTATTTCAGAAGGAAAAACAATACAAGATGTCAACGTACCTTGGGGAGAAACAGTAGCGCCTATTGAGAATCCCACAAGAAACGGATATTCTTTCACCGGATGGTATGATTCGGCAGCGGATAATGCAAAACTGTTTGACTTTGCAAAACCTATTACCTCCAATACAAAAATATATGCACATTGGAAAATGAATACCGAAACATCTTATACAATCCGGTATTTGGACAGAGCTACAGGAAAGAGTATTCATCCGGACAGTGCTCCCATTAAAGGCCAGGTTGGTAAGAATGTAGTAGCTACTGCAGTAAATGTAAAAGACTATTTTGTGGAAAACAGAATATTATCTATTAATTTATCCGCAGAAGCAGATAAGAACGTAATTACTTTCTATTACCACAAAATCGGTTCTGTGAACTTTACATATGTTGTCAAATATATCGATGTTGATAATAACAATAAGGTTTTATTCAAATCTGATAATTTGACAACTACAGATAACATATTAACAGTAACCGCCGATGCAGAAAAAGCTCCGGGATATGTGATTACTCCTGCAAGATTAACAAAAGATATGCTCGTTGGCCAGACCACTGAATTTGTTTTCGAGTGTTCAGCTAAGAGCTACAGTATTACTTATGTTAATGTAGAAGGAACTACCTGGAATGGAGCAGCAGTGAATCCTAATCCTTCTTCTTACAAAACGACGGATAAGGATATTACCCTGGTAAATCCCAGCAAACCATATTATGAGTTTACAGGATGGACCTGCAGCGTAACAACAACAGAGGGAAAACCTCATGATCCTATGAATACCGTTATTTCCACAGGATCTTATGGTAATCTGGTATTCACTGCGAACTGGAAAGAGGTATATCCGACAGCTAAAATTACTATTACAGCTGATTCCGACAGCAAAATGTATGATGGTTCGGCATTAACGAATTCCGGATATTCATATACTCAAAATATTTTACGGCCGGGTGATGCTTTGACTGCCACTGTTTCTGGATCACAGTTAGATGCGGGAACTTCGGATAATAAGGTAACAAGCTATAAGATAATGCGCGGGACAGTGAATGTTACCCAGAATTATAATATAGACACCGAAGTTGGAAAACTTACGGTAACGTCACGTGACGTTAAGCTCACATCAGGCAGCGGCAGCAAAGTGTATGATGGAACACCATTAACCAATAGTAATGTAGAAGTAAGCGGAGATGGCTTTGTCGTTGGAGAAGGCGCTGATTATACTGTGACAGGGAGCCAGCTTGCAGCGGGAAGTTCAAAAAATAAGTTTGGCTATACTCTGTACAGTAATACAAATGCTGCAAATTATAAGATTTCCATGGAAGAAGGTCTTCTGACAGTAGAGCAATATAAGGCTGAAATCAAAATTACAGCAGATGACGGCAGTAAAAAATATGACGGAACGCCTCTGACAAAGGCCACATATACTGTGACAGGGAAACTGATGGGCAAAGATGTTCTTAAAGCGGTAGTAGAGGGCAGTATTACAAATGTAGGTACGCAGACTAACACAATAGTTTCCTATAAAATTACGAATGCAGGAGTGGATGTTACTTCCAGTTATGGAAATATAGCCACAATAGACGGGCTTCTTACAGTTAATAAACGTAATGTCACGCTGACATCTGCAACTGACAGCAAAGAGTACGATGGAACGCCATTAACCAATAGTAATGTAATAGTAAGCGGAGATGGATTTGTTTCAGGAGAAGGTGCTGACTATAAGGTAACCGGAAGCCAGACGGTCGCCGGAGGTTCTGATAATACCTTTACTTATAGCCTGAAGGATGGAACAAAGACAGCCAATTATGAGATAGCAAAGGTTGAAGGGACACTTACAGTAACTAAGAAGCTTGGTGAAATTATAATTACAGCAGTAACGGATACCAAGAAGTATGATGGCACACCTTTGACAGCTAACCGTTATATAAGATCGGGAAACGGGACACTTGTGAGTGGTGACGAGCTTGTTGTTACGGTAGAAGGAAGTATTACCAATGCAGGCGATGTACTTAACAAAGTAATTGATGTAAATGTGATGCGTGGTACTGTAGATGTAACGGAAAGTTATGCAGATATTAAAAAATATGACGGAAAGCTTTCCATAACAAAACGTAGTGTAACCCTGACATCTGCAACCGACAGTAAAGTATATGACGGAACTCCTCTGACGAATAAGAATGTGACAGTAGGAGCTGATGGTTTCGCCAAAGGAGAAGGTGCAGTTTATACAGTAACTGGAAGCCGGACGGAAAGCGGAACTACTGATAATACTTTCACCTATGATTTAAAACGTAATACACTGGCGGATAATTATGATATTACACCAATTTTGGGTAAGCTTACAGTAATACCCACAGAAGATACTATTATAGTTACTGCAAACAGTGCAGATAAAAAGTATGATGGAACTCCGTTGACAGACGGTGGGTTCAGCTATACAGGAGAACTGAAAGAAGGAGATGAACTTAAAGTTACAGTTACAGGAAGCCAGACCGATGCGGGGTATTCTGATAATATTATAACCACATGCAAGGTAATGCGGGGAAGCCTGGATGTAACAAGCAGCTACAGCAATATTACCAGGGTTCCCGGAACACTTACCGTTAACAAGCGGAATGTGACCATGACTTCAGGTTCCGGCAGTAAAGCATATGATGGAAAACCGCTGACGAATCATGAAGTATTAGAAACCGAAGATGGCTTTATAGATGGCGAAGGGGCATCCTATACAGTAACCGGAAGCCAGACAGATGTAGGAAATTCTCGAAATGCCTTTACATATGCTTTATATACGGGAACGAAGGCCGGTAACTACAATATAACTGTAAAGGAAGGTACTCTGACAGTAACTGAAAATCTCACAGAGATTAAGGTAAAGGCATTAGATGCCACTAAGACATATGACGGTACTGCATTAAGCCGGAATGAGTACATCGGCTCAGGAAAACTTGTTGAGGGTGATAAACTTGAGGTTATGATAACCGGCAGTATCACAGATGCGGGCAGTACAGATAATGTAGTAACCAGTGTTAAAGTAATACGTAATGGCGCAGATGTAACGTCGAACTACGGTAATATTTCAACTGAAAATGGTAAATTAACGGTTGAAAAGCGTAAAGTTACTCTGACCTCTGCTAGTGACAGTAAGGTGTATGACGGCCTTCCGTTAATTAATTACAACGTAGCAATTAGCGGAGATGGTTTTGTGGGCAAGGAAGACGCAACCTTGATAGTACATGGATCCCAAACAGATGTGGGAAGTTCATTCAATATTTTTGAATACCGGCTGGCTAACGGAGCAAAAGAAGCAAATTATGACATAACTAAGGTCGAAGGCAAGCTGGAAGTAACAAAGAATATGGCCGCGATTGTAGTTACAGCAGGAAGTGACAGTAAGAAGTATGACGGAAATCCGTTAACCAACAATACATATAGTACTCCCGTATTGCCTGTAGAAGGTGATAAACTTGAAGTTACGGTAGAAGGAAGCATTACAGATGCAGGAAAAACTGATAATGTAGTAACGAAAGTTAGAGTAATGCGCGGCACCAGGGATGTAACTGCTAACTATGGCAATATCTCCACAGAAAATGGTATTCTTGAAGTCACCGCACGTAAAGTCACCCTGACTTCTGCAGATGATAGTAAAGAATACGACGGAACACCGCTGACCAATAATACAGTTATTGAAAGTCAGGATGGTTTCGTTAAGGAAGAAGGCGCAGACTATACTGTAACCGGCAGTCAGACCTTTGAAGGAAAATCATCTAATACCTTTACTTATGATTTGACCCAAAAAACCAAAGAATCGAATTATGAAATAACCAAAGTATTCGGTACTTTGGAAGTAACAAATAATAATGCAGAAGATCGGGTTATTACGATTACTGCAGCAAGTGATTCAAAACCTTATGATGGAACTCCGTTAACTAACGATACGGCTGTAGTAGATGACAAGTTACTGGCTGAGACAGATACTCTGAAGTATACAGTGGAAGGCAGCCAGACAACAGTCGGAAGCAGTGACAATAAGGTGGTTAATCCTTCTGTCATGAATGGTGAGATCGATGTAACAGATTACTACACCATCCAAACAGTTGATGGTACCCTGAAGGTAACCGGAAGCATAGTTTATAATGAAAATGGTGGTTCCGGCAGTGTTCCCACAGATGATAATGAATATGATTTTGATGCAGATATCACCTTGATGGGAGCAGGAGGATTGTATCGGGAAAAAGCAATATTCCTTGGCTGGAGTGAAACTCCGATTGCTTTGATAGAAAGCCAGGAAGCAGAAGACAAGGCTGATATTCTTGGAAGCACTATCAAGATGGGCGAAACTAACATCATGGTATATGCCGTATGGGCAATTGATGAAAATGGCCCTGAAGGCGGTCCGGATGAGATTCCCGATTACATAGAATATCCTGTTACCTATGTTGGCAACGGAGGAAGCGGAAGTGTTGTAGATTCCAATATCTATCCGGTTGAATATGAGGTGGCACTGCTTGCCAACGGATTCAATTATGACAGCCATAATTTTACTGGCTGGGGAACCGATGCAGCAGGAACAACAGTATATCAGCCAGGCAATAAATTGGCAATGGTAGAAGGCGGGCTTGTGGTATATGCTCAGTGGGCGGTAATTAATGAACCTGGACCCGAACCACCCGGACCCGACCCGACACCTGGCACACCTACAGCAACAACAGCCGTACTGGGAGAAGCATTAGCACCTGTACAGCCTGAAGTAGGAGTCCTCGGAGAAGCGTTACCTCCTGAAGTAGGAGTTCTCGGCGAAAGCAAGGGACCCGGAACCGGAGATACCGCACCGATAGCCGGATGGTCATTCCTTATAATGGGAGCCATTCTGACATTGGGAATTACAGCAAAGAAACGTAAAAAAGAAGAGAAATAAGTCCATACATAAAAAGACCGTTCGGAGAAATCCGGGCGGTCTTTTTATTGTGTGCATTTTTAGCAGCCGAATCTTTGTATATATCAAACGGCTTACTGCCGTTACGGGATTGACGTTTGGTATATGTGAAGGCGGAGGGGAAAGCTGCTGTCATCTATAAATTTTACTTAAAAAGGGAAAATAGTATCCTAAATTTAGGTTTGTAACACTTGATGTAACACCCTGATCATTATACTTGAGTTATTAATGGGGGAGATTTGATTTATGAATTCGATATTAACAGGCCGGATTCATGTTTCCGCAGAGGTTCTCCCGTAACAGTAGGCTGAAACCTAATATGCAGATATGAGAAGACAAGGAGGCAGAAAAGAGCGGGAAGAGCAGAATATAAACATACAGAGCAGGTGTAAAACTTCATTCATTGTCCGCAGGTCAGATGGTGAAGAAGGAAAAGATGGTGAGGACAATTTTAATTTTAACAAGCATTGTAAAAAAGAGAGGGGAAAGTGGAATGAAAAGAGCAAAGTCATTACAAAGATTCTGGGCATTTTTGCTGGTTTTTGTTCTGGTTGCTACTACGTTAGGAAATGACAGCGTGACTGTTAATGCTGCGGAAGTAGAATCAGCGACCGAAGTGTCGGGTGCTTCGGTATCCGATGCAAATGAAAAAAAGACAGTGGAAGAGACCTCTGCAGCTTCATCAGACAGTGATGAAAAGGCAGAAGTCCCGGAAGGAACGCAGAAATCTGAAGAGGGAAAGGCGGATGAGCCGGAAACAGCCTCCGAAGATAATGAGGAAAGTACAAAAAGCGGGACAGAGAGTGAATCCGCCGCTGTGACTTCCGAAGAGGGGACAGAAACAGAGGAGATTGAAACAGAGACAGTTACTGAGACTTCAACGGAAGTGACTTCTGATGAGGAGGAAAAAGATTCCTTTACGGTTTCCTTTGAGGTTGGTGACGGGGCTGTCGTCAAGGTGAATGGAGAAAGTGTTTCTCTCGTAGAAGATATCGAAGCCGGTACAAATGTAGAATTTCATGTGGAGGCTTCCGATGGTTACCGGATAAAGAAAGTAACAGCGGATGGCAGTGAACTGGGTACTTCAGCCGGTACGTATCAGCTGGAAAATGTTCAGGAAGATATGACAATTTCTGTCAGTACCGAGCGGAATAAGCTGCGCATGCTTATGCGTGATATCCTTCTTGCAAACACAGAAGAAACCGTGAAAGTAAGAGTATCCGGGGCAGATGGAAATAATGGGACAGTCAATATTCCGGTAGGGGAAATTAAAGAGCATGCTCCTGTTTTTGACGGATATTCTTTTGTTGAAGCAAGAGTAGATGATGATGTTATCCAGTTTGCAGGAGTTTATGAGAATTATGTTTATTACAGTGCGGGAGAAACGGATGCGGGGACGATTTTAGAGGATAATAAAGAGATTGTATTGTACTATGAATCGGATTCGATGAAGGTAGAAGTGACTTATACAACCCAGGTGGGAAATGCACAGAGCGCGGCCGGCGGAACAGTAACGGGGCCGGTGAGTGTGAAAAGGAACAGTGCGCTGACTTTCCGGGTTGAAGTTAACCGTGGTTATGAGATTGACAATGTGAAAATAAATGGCGGTATGCCATTAACAGGAACCAAAGTCGCTGATAATAAATGGGATTATACGATACAGAATGTTACGAAAACGCAGAATGTTATAGTAACGTTTAAGAAAATAACTAGTTATAAGCTGACTTATAATAATAGTAAAATAATGCAGGGTAATATTACATCTCCGGGAAATAATTCAACTTTTACCGGTGAAAAGCCATTAGTCCTGACGTTGGTAAGCGACAGCGGGCATCAGGATGGTGAAGGAACCTGGACGGATTGGCTCTTGAATAACCTGCAGGTCAATGGCGTATTTATTAATGTGCCTTCTTCGTATGAGACGAACGCAGAAGCAACAACAATTTTACCCAGCGGTACCAAGGTGAATGTAAAACTGACCAAAATTGATTCAGAAAGAATTAGTACCGGCAGCGGGAGAAGTCAAAATTTTAATAAATATACCTATACAATTACAATCAGCGATGTGTATGAAGATATAGATATAAGCAGCGGTAATTTTAAAAGCAATAAAAGACCGGAAATCATTATCAAGCAGTTAGAGGGAATAGAGGGCGACCGGCTTTATGGCCTGGATGCCAATGGAAACCTGTTTAAAAACGGTACGATAAATGATGTTTATAAAGCTGCCAACAGCGGCGGAAATGAGTTTTACTTTAATGTTAAGCCGGGATATGACGGAAAAGATATAAAATTAAGCGGAACCGGCATGGACGGGATTGAGATTAAAGAAGGTTCTTATACGAAAGATAATAAAACGTATAAGTATATGTTTAAGGTAAACTGGTCATCAGAAACAAATAAACAGATATTTTTGAGTGCAGAGAAAGCAAAATATACGGTTAGGTATGATTTAAACGGCGGGACCGGTGAAATTGCAGATGATGATACTTACACAGCATTTGAAGGTGAAAATAATATTGTTGCTGTAACGTATAAAGTGCCGACACTGGACGGGAAGATATTTGATCATTGGGAATTAGCAGGTGATAACAGTGGTGTATACAGGCAGTATTCTCGTTTTACAATAAATGCTTCTACGGTAAGATATGCAAATAATAAGAATGAGTTTGTATTTAAAGCTGTCTGGGCAGACATAGGAAAAAGCAGCTATGCAAATGTGAGGATAAATTACCTCCTCGAAAAGGAAGAAGGCGGCTACTTAGTAGATTATTCATATTCAGTAAGCGCGCTTGCAGAAAAGGCGGCAATTAAACTGTGCACAGATAAGGACAGATATCCTGACTATTTATATAACGACCAACGTTCAAACGTTGTTGGTTTTGCATCGAATAATGATAACGATAAGATAGATATCAATTATTATTTTGATTTGAAAAGAATTGATATAAACGGCAGGAAGACCTGGAATGTGCCGAAAGGAACGACAGACTATCCCACGGTTACGATCAACCTGTATCGGGATGGAAAGTTATACCGGACTACAACGATTACAAACGGTGGAACTTCTTATAATTTTGCCAGTCTGCCTCAAAACAGGCCTGGCGGAGGCCAGTATATATATACGGTAGAGGAAGTAGTACCTGACGGATATGTATCTTCTGTAGATGAGAAGAATAAATTTAATATCACAAATACCTATACGGGGAAAAATCCCGGTGATGCTCCTGTAGATGTAGAGGTGACCAAGCTATGGGTTGACGATGATAATGCGGTAGGCCTCCGGCCGGATAGTATTACCGTCAACTTAACAGCTAATGGCAAGGCTACCAATAATAACGCTGTATTAACCAAAGATAATGACTGGATGTATACTTTTAAAGATGTAAACAAGTATGATACATCGGGAAAGGAAATCTCCTATACAGTAAAAGAAATGAATGTACCGGAGAATTACGAAAGTTCCCAGGATGGAAATATTATTACTAATACGTTAGTCGGAAAAGGGAATATTACGATTCCTGTTGCCAAGAAATGGGCGGATGCAGATAATCAGGATGGAATCAGGCCTGAAAGTGTAACAGTGGAGCTGCTTAAGAATGGAAATCCCTATATTCCGGCAAAAACAATAACGCTTAATTCCAGTAATAACTGGAACGGACGTTTTCCTGATCTGCCGGAGTATGAAAATGGAAAACGTATTGAATATTCGGTGAAAGAGGAAGACGTAGAAGGATATACCACAAAATATGCTTTTGTGAATGATGGCTTCATACTGACCAATACTCATACGCCTGATGAAATTACAATTGAAGGCGGGAAAACCTGGTTAGATAATAATAATGCATATGGTACCAGGCCGGAAAGCATCACAATTATTCTTCAGGGCTCCGATGGGAATGTTTATTCCAAAGAAGTAACTGCCGCAGATGGATGGTCATGGACGTTTTCAGGACTGCCTAAAAATAAAGACGGAGCGGAAATTGAATATAAGATTAAAGAAGCAGAAGCAGAGGGATATCGTTCAAGAACAGAAAATTATGATGTGATAAATACACTTACAGGGACGACCGGACTTAGCGGAACCAAGACCTGGGTGGATTACAGCAATGCCGGAGGAACAAGACCTCAGACACTGACTCTGCATTTGTTTGCGGATGGAAAGGAATTGACTGACGCCGTACCTGTCTGGAGCAATACGGACGGGAATGTGTGGAGCTATAGCTACAATGATCTGCAGAAATATACGGATGAAGGGGTGCTCATAAAATATTCCGTAGTGGAGGAAAAGCTTCCGGATTATTCACAGACTGGAAAAGATGGGAATAACTTCGTAAACACAGTAAAGGATGATGAGAGAACCCGGACATCGGTAGAAGGAACCAAGACATGGGAAGATTACAGCAATGCGGAAAAAACCAGGCCAACGGCAAAAGAATTTAATTTAATCCTTCTTGCAGATGGTTCGCCCGTTGACAAAGCGCCTGTCTGGAGCAATACGAACGGGAATATATGGAATTACCGTTATGATAATCTGCCGATATATACATCCGATGGACAGGAGATCAAATATACGGTAACAGAAACCATACCGGATGGATATGTAAGAACCGATTCCCGGGACAGCAGAGATCTGGTTAATAAGCTGACTGATGATTCAAGGACGCTTACCACGGTAAACGGGACAAAGGTTTGGGAGGATTACAGCAATGTAACGAAGAGCAGGCCGGATGATTTGATCCTGAACCTGTATGCGGATGGTAAAAAGCTGGAAAATATAACTCCGGATTGGACAAAAGACGGAAATGTATGGAGCTATAGTTATACCGGTCTGAAGAAATATTCGGATGAAGGAAAAGTGATCCTGTATGAAGTGGAAGAGGAAGTTCCGTCGAATTATACCCAGACTGCGAATGAAGGGGGAATGTTTGTAAATACGTTGATAGACGGAGAGAAAACCTGGACTGAGGTAAGCGGGATAAAGACCTGGGTGGATTACAGCAATGCAGGAATTACAAGACCTGAGAATCTGGAACTGCATTTGTATGCCAATGATATAGAAGTAATGGATGCAGTCCCTGTTTGGACGAAGGAAGGGAATGTATGGAGCTACAGCTATATCAGGCTGAAGAAGTATACGGAAAACGGAAGCGAGATAGTTTATCGTGTTGAGGAAACGGTGCCTGAAAATTATACGCAGACGAAGAATGCTGAAAATTCGTTTGAAAATACGGTAAAGGAAGGAACTGCGACGCAGACCACGGTAAGCGGAACCAAAACCTGGGTGGATTACAGCAATGCCGGAGAGACAAGGCCTGAAAATCTGGAACTGCATTTATATGCGGATGATATGGAAGTCATGGATGTATCCCCCGTTTGGACGAAAGAGGGGAATGTATGGAGTTACAGCTATACCGGACTGAAGAAGTTCACGGAGGATGGAAAGCCGATAACCTATCGTGTTGAGGAAACGGTGCCTGAAAATTATACCCAGACGAAGAATGTGGAGAATTCGTTTGAAAATAAGGTAAAGGATGGAGCTGCGACACAGATCACGGTAAGCGGAACCAAAACCTGGGTGGATTACAGCAATGCCGGAAAGACAAGGCCTGAGAATCTGGAACTGCATTTATATGCGGATGATATGGAAGTAATGGATGCAGCCCCCGTTTGGACAAAAGAGGGGAATGTATGGAATTACAGCTATACCGGACTGAAAAGGTTTACGGAGGATGGAAAGCCGATAACCTATCGTGTCGAGGAAACGGTGCCTGAAAACTATACACAGACGAAGAATGTGGAAAATTCGTTTGAAAATAAGGTAAAGGATGGAATTGCGACACAGACCACGGTAAGCGGAACCAAAACCTGGGTGGATTACAGCAATGCCGGAGGAACAAGGCCTCAGACGCTGACACTGCATTTGTTTGCGGACGGAACGGAAATAGTTGACGCCGCACCTGTCTGGAGCAATACAGACGGGAATGTATGGAATTATAGTTACAATGATCTGCAGAAATATACGGATGACGGGGTACTCATAGTTTATACGGTAGAGGAGGAAAAACTCCAGGATTATTCACAGACTGGTAAGGCTGATAATAATTTCGAAAATACGGTAAATAACGATGAGAGAACTCTGAAATCGGTCGAAGGAACCAAGACCTGGGAAGATTACAGTAATGTCGAAGGAACCAGGCCATCGGCAGAGGAATTCAGCTTAATACTTCTTGCGGACGGAACACCTGTAGAGAAAACCCCTGTCTGGAGCAATACGGACGGAAATAAATGGAATTATCGTTTTACTGATTTACCTATATATACATCCGATGGAAAAGAGATTGTATATACGGTAATGGAAAGCGTACCGGATGGATATGTAAGGACAGATTCCGGAGAAAGCAATGATCTGGTTAATAAGCTGATTGATGATGCAAAGACGCTTACCACGGTAAATGGAACAAAGATCTGGGTAGATTACAACAATGCAGGAAATACCAGGCCGGATGATTTGGTCCTTAATCTGTATGCGGATGGCGCAAAGCAGGAAAATATAACGCCTGTATGGGAAAAAGACGGAAATGTCTGGAGTTATAGTTTTGAAAAGCTGAAAAGGTATACGGATGACGGACAGGAAATAACCTATACAGTGGAGGAAGTGATTCCGGAAGGTTATGAACAGGAAGTCAGCCAGGACGGACGGATTTTTACCAACACAGTGATTGAATCTGATTTAACACAGATCACCGTACAGGGAACCAAGACATGGCTTGATTATGACGGAGGTGAATTGCCGGAGAGTATTACCATAAGGCTTTTGGCTGATTCGGAAGAAATAGATCAGGCTGTCGTTGATGAAAGTACGGGATGGTCGTTTGAATTTAAGGATCTTCCCCGGTTTATGGAAAATGGAACCCTCATTATTTATGAGGTTGTGGAAGACAGTATTAATGGCTATGAAAGTCATATTGACGGGGATGCAGAAAATGGATTTGAAGTGGTGAACAGATATACCGGAAAGAATCCTGAAGAAGATCCTGTGAATATTTTAGTTACAAAGATTTGGGAGGATGCAGATAACCAGGATAATATTCGTCCGGGAAGTATATTGGTCAGTTTACTCGCAGATGGTAAAACTGTAACAGAGGCAACGATAACAGCTGAAAATTTGTGGACATATGAATTTACTGATTTGGAGAAATATAATACTGCCGGAAAGGAGATCGAATATTCGGTTAACGAAGCGGATGTAGTTGGTTACAGTACTGTTATTGATGGCTTTACGATTACCAACAGCCATACACCGGCGGCAGCGCCAACACCGGATGAGCCTGCAGGAGGCGCACCTGCTGCTGCAGCGGCAACAGCAGTACTGGGAGAAGCATTTGCCCCTGTACAGCCTGAAGTAGGAGTCCTCGGAGAAGCGCTGCCTCCTGAAGTAGGGGTTCTCGGTGAAAGCAAGGGACCCGGAACCGGGGACAGTGCACCGATAGCCGGCTGGTCATTCCTTATAATGGGAGCCATTCTGACATTGGGAATTACTGCAAAGAAACGTAAAAAAGAAGAGGAATAATTCCTTAGCCAAAAAGATCGTCCGGAGAAATCCGGGCGGTCTTTTTGGTATTACATGGGAAAAAATTATTTTAAAAGGTGTTTTCCTATAAAAAATCCCTGTTTGACCCAAAAAAGTTAAAAAATAGTTACACTAATTTCTGATATGTAACACTTTATGTAACACCTGGGCTGTTATACTCAAATTAATGGTGAAGGAAATCAGTATACGGAACCAAATAATCCCAACAGGGGCAGATAAGGAGGCAGAAGAGGTGCGGGATGAACAGGATATCAATAATCAGGTTGGACGTAAGGCTTCCTTCATTCTCCGGATAACCAGCAGACAATATGCCACATGGCAGGGATCCATATCCTGGACGGAGAGAGGAATTACAAAACATTTTCGAAGCGCACTGGAGCTCTTGAAGCTTATCGCCAGTGCTTTGGAAGATGATGAAGAGGAAGCAGCAAATGACAGTTAGGAAAACAGGGGTTTGGTTAAGTGATGTTTAAAGAAAAGAGAGGAGAAAGAGGAATGAAAAAGGCAAAATCGTTACAAAGACTTTGGGCATTTCTGCTGGTTTTTGTTCTGGCTGCCACTACGTTGGGAAATGACAGCATGACTGTTACTGCCGCAGAAGTAGAATCAGCAGCCGAAATATCAAGTGAACCGGCATCGGATGCAAACGAGGATAAGACAGAAGAAGTGACATCAGCAGCTTCATCAGACTCTTCGGAAAATGAGGAAAGCTCAGAGGTTCCGGAAGGAACACAGACGTCGGAGACGGACGAGCCGGAAGAAACCACGGAAGCTGGCGGGGAGAATACGGAGACAGAGAGCGAAATCACTGCAGTATCCACCGAAGATGAACTGGAAACGGAAGAGACCGTTACAGAGGACGTTACTGAGACTTCGGAAAATGAAAAGAAAGATACTTTTATGGTTTCATTTAACGTCAGCGGTGAAGCAGTTATTAAAGTAAATGGAGAAGCTGTTGCCAGTGCGGAAGCAGAAAAAGACAGCGATCTGTCCTTTCAGGTTGAGACTGGAAAGGGGTATCGCTTAAAAAGCGTAACAGCTGACGGCGCTGATCTGGAATCCTCAGACGGCTCTTATATCCTGAAAAATATTCAGGGGGATACCACTGTTTCTGTTGAGACGGAGCAGGCCGCACAGCGTTTGCTCATGAGAAATATTCTCCGGGCTAATCCTGAGGAATCAGTGACAGTAAGAATTTCCGGAGCGGATGATAATGACGGATCATTTCTTCTTCCGGTAGGGGAAATCAAAGAAAATGCCCCTTCTTTTGCAGGCTATACTTTTGTTGAAGCAAAAGTAGATCAGGATACCATTCAGTATGTCGGTGTATATGAAGATATCGTATATTACAGTGTAGGGGAATCCGATGCGGGAACAATACTGGAAAACGGCAGAGAGATTGTTTTGTTTTATGAATCAGATTCATCTAACCTGAATGTAACTTATATAACAAAAGTTAACGATACACCGGGTTCGGACGGCGGAAGTGTAACCGGCCCCGAGAAGATCAAGAAGGACAGTGATCTGACTTTCCGGGTGGAATTTAACCGTGGTTATGTAATCGATAATGTGAAAGTAAATGGAACAATAATAAATGGAACAAAAGTTACTGACTATAAATGGGATTATACAGTGCAGAAGGCAGACCAGGATCAGGAAGTAACAGTTACATTTAAGAAGGTTAACAGCTATAAATTAACTTATTCCAACAATGAAATAAGACAGGGAAATATTATAAGCCCTAATTCCGGATCCTCTTTTGGAAATGGCGAAACCTTAAAATTAACACTGGTAAGTGACAGCGGCCATCAGGATGGAGAAGGTACCTGGACAGACTGGCTCTTAAATCAATTACAGATTAATGGAACCTTTGTGAATGTTCCCACCAGCTATACAAAGGGAGCGCAGGCGACAACAACCTTACCCAGCGGAACCCAGGTGAAGATCGAATTAACTAATGTTGTTTCAGAAAAAATCAATACCGGCAGCAGGACAGTTGATTTTAATAAATATACCTATGCTATTACAATTACCAATGCATATGAAGATATCGTTATTAACAGCGGTAATTTTAAAAGTAATAAGCGTCCGGAAATTATTATAAAGCAATTAGTCGGTATAGCGAATAATCAGCTCTATGGATATGAGGGTTATACCAGTAAATGGGTAACCGGCACAATTAATACTGTTTACAAAGCAGATAAAGATGGAAATGAATTCTATTTTAATATCTTACCCGGCTATGACGGAAACAAAATAAAATTAACCGGAACAGGCATGAATGGAATTTCCATTGAAAAAGGTACTTATTACAGAGATGGAGTAACATACAATTACAGATTTAAAGTAGGCTATTCATCCGAGACAAATAAACAGATATTCTTAAGTATTGAAAAGGCCGGTTATTCTGTAAAATATGATTTGAACGGCGGAACCGGCAATATTACAGATTCGGATACTTATACTGCATTCAGCGGCGAAAATAACGTAGTTGCTATTACAAACAGAGTGCCGGAGAAAGAAGGAAAAGTATTTGATCACTGGGAACTGGCAGGAACCAGCAAAGAGTACAGGCAATATGATCGTTTCACAATCAGTACGGGTACGATAAAATATGCGAATGCCCAGAATGAGTTTGTATTTAAGGCAGTGTGGGCAGATGCAGAAGACAGTAATTATGCCAATTTACAGGTGAAGTATTACTTTGAACAGGAAAACGGAAGCTATAAATTGGATGAAACAGTATCTTATACAGTCAGTGCGCTTGCTGAGAAAAATGCAATTAAGTTATGTACGGATAAGGATGCGTATCCGGGATATGTCTACAACAGCCAAAAGTCAAAGGTTATTGCATTTGCCTCGAATGACAAAAAAAAGGCAGAGGAAATTAAGTATTACTTTGATTTAAAGACATTTAATTATACGGTTTCCTATTATGCGGAAAATACATTGGTGGGAAGCGAGCAAAAAACAGCGAAGGTCAGCGTAAATAATGTGGCCTTAAGTGATATTCAGAAACCCACAGATGCAGAAATTGCAAAGAAGTTAACAGGCTATAAATACAGCAAGGTTGATCCGGAAGCAGTTAATGGAAAAGTCGCAGTTTCTGATGGCGCAGTAATCAAAGTTTACTATGTGGAAGATGATGACGCATGGGTAACAGTAACATTCCTTCCGGGATCACACGGAAGGCTTGAAGGTACACTGAGTCAGAAAGTCCTGAAGGGAACGTTATGGTCCGAAATAGAAGTACCCGTAATCAAGCCCGACGCCGGATATGCGGCTGATGGCTGGAATCCTGAACTGCCGGAGAGTACGGATAAGATCAACAGCAATCAGAGTTATGTTGCGCAGTATGCAGAAGATGAAGATGCTTGGGCGACAGTAACCTTCCTTCCCGGAGAACACGGAAGTCTGGATGGCCAAACAAGCTGGAAGGTTCTGAAGGGCACGGAATGGTCCGAAATTACAGTACCCACAGTAACAGCGGATACAGATTACCGGCATACCGCAACATCATAAACTTAAGAGTCACTTGAAGAAATCTGTCTGAAAGTAGGCAGATT
>OGXN01001077.1_pt1 | contig 28948 bp, 23 predicted proteins | sample 1576281 | NCBI WGS metagenome assembly OGXN01 (sample SAMEA3541494, study PRJEB24748) | human gut metagenome | biome: human gut; feature: human-associated habitat; material: faeces | place: China | collected 2012
ATAATATAAATGACGTAATCCAGTAGTTAAAGGGTTACGTCATTTTTTGTTTACTATATGATGTCAAAAGATATACATTATAATGTGATGGACAAAAAAATAAGATTTGATACAATGATGATACAGAAGATAAATAAGGAGGTACACGTTTATGTGTAATCTTGGCGAGAGCATTTTGAAAGAAGGATTTGAGCAAGGTTTAGAACAAGGCTTAGAACAAGGTTTAAAGCAAGGCATCGAGCAAGGAGAAATCAAATCTGCAATCGAACATACAGAAAAAATAATGAAGAATTGTGATGTTGATGTAAACAAAGCATTAGACATACTTGAACTTCCAGAGAACATTAAAGAAGTAGTTATTAAAGAATTGAACAAATCTTCGTAAATGATATACTATAGATTTTCTAAACTTTTTATGGCAAATTTTAAATAAGTGTTTTTTTGCTTTTTTAAGTATTAATTTTCAATAATATATATTAATTTATTAAAATATCGTTTTATATATATTGTTTTGATTTATATAATAATGGTTTTTATTTTGTAACAATCTTGCAGAAATTTATAGTAATCTTAAGGATATGGTTTGGAAACGTTTACAACACTATTTTTCAGGACTACACTCTGTAGTGATGGAACTTATCCATTTGTTATTGGAAAGGTTTTAGAAAAGGAGGAAAGTTATGAAAAAAGTTGTAACGAGAGTATCCAAAGTGTTTCTTGTCATGGCTGTCGCATTTAGTGCTTTTTTTACGAGTGGTGTAGCAAATGTTTTTGCGGCATCATCTACAAAGAAAATGGCACATTTAGTATCTGGCGCTAACGATGCAAATGGACACTTTGGCAGTGTAAAACCTGAGGCATTTGTTTTATCTGATAAAAAAGATATCACAAACGAGAATTTTAGCTTTCAATTAAAACTTGAAAGTGAAAAGGCGGATACCCGATTGCGTTTTGTAACAAAATATGTGGATGATACCCATTGGGGTTATGTTGCATATGATGGCGCAACTGGATGGTTTTATGAATTTAAAAATGGTAATAAATCAGGATATCCAGGTTTAGATTTACCTGCTGTAAATAAAAACGATATCATCAATGTAAAGGGTGTTTATACCGATCAGAGTCTTACTGTTTCTGTGGAAAATACAACAACAAAGGAAACAAAAGAAGTATTGGTATCAAATACTGACTTCTTAGATCTAGCAAAACAGGCCGGACAAATTGGATTCGGTGCTGGTACCTATGGAACATCATACACGGATATTGATTTTTGCGATGTAACAATTGGTGATAAAACATATCAAGATGGTGATTATGATACATGGAAGCTGTATAAAACTACCGAGGGACAAAAATGGGAAACATCCATTGATGTTTTGATTAACGATGGAAAACCTGAACCAGAACCTTCTCAGCAAGGCAGAACATGGTATAGCATTACTGGCGGCGCAAACAATGGCGGAGGACATGCATATGGAAATTCTTCTGCGAAAGCGCCAATCTTATTGCTGGATAATGACAAACACTTTACAGATGGCTCAGTTTTATCGTTAACATTAAAGCCAAGTGATAACTGGGGTGTATTCCCAATTTATTTAGATGATAGTAATTGGCTGTATGTGGGTTATGATCCAACAAGTAAATGGTATTATCAATATAGCGTGAATGGAAAAGGAAATTATCCTAATATTTCTGGGTTGCCAGAACTAATCCCTGGAGAGGAATTAAATTTAAGCATTTCACTTGATCGTGAAGCATTAACAGTAATTGTGAATGGTACGAAAGTCACAAAGAATGATCAGAACCTTATGAAACTTGCGCAATTAGTACAGGATAAAAGTAGATTTGGTGTTAAGACCAATGGGTATTCTACAATTTCTTTTGCGGATATGACATTAAACGGCAAAGATTGTATGGAAGATAACTGGGTATTCTGTGCAGAACGTGATGGACAAAAAGTAGAAAAGAAACATACAGAACTATTTCCTGTAAACGGAACTGTTGTTGATAAAAATACAAAAAAACCAATTTCTGGTGCTGTTGTACGCCTGAATCTGAATCAGACAAAAACCGATGATCAAGGTAATTACAGCTTTGAAGCAATTGAACCAGGAGCTTATAATATGGCAGTCACAAAACCAGGATATCAAGCATATTCTCAAAGTGTTACAGTCAAAGAAGAAGCAACGGTATTAAATGTAGATTTAAGTTTAAAAGAAGAGATTAACTTAGATGATTATGATCAATTAAAGACAAGTGATATGACAGCTTATATTGGCAAACAGTTCCCATATGTAGCACGTTATATCATGAATGATGGTTCAATATTCCGTGGTAATGAAACGGCATTAAACAGTATCATGATCAATGGCAAAAAACTTACACCAACGGTAACTGTAAAAGAAACAACAGATACATCCAGAACATATTCTTTAGATGTAAACCAAGATGGTGTTAATCTTACAATGGATGTAAAAATCAGTCTAGATAAAAACACATTGACATGGCAGATTCTAAATGTTAATAAAAGAGATACTGAATTAAGAATTGAAACGATTGATATTCCTGATTTGAATTTATTAAGTGTAGATGCAGTAGATAAGAGTGCTAACTTTGCAGGGGCAAAAGCTTCTAATTTAACAACAGATACAGGAGATCGTTTTATAAGTTTTGATGAGGGATTTATTCCTTCCCAAAGTGATGGTTATTTATATGGTATCTTAACAAATGATAAATTAAGTGCTGCTTTATTCAGCAACTCTGAAATTGAAGGCGACAAACGTATCATCTTAAATAATGGTGCGGATACTATGAGTTTGACAAGCGCTCCATATTATTATGAAGCAGGCGACAAAGGTGGAGCAAAACGTAAAAATCTTCCTGCGTATCCAACCAGTGAATTACCAGTCATGAAAGTTGCAATCGCTGGAGATATCAATGGGGATAATGATGTAGATTGGAATGATGGTGCTATCGCATTCCGTGATATCATGAATGTGCCTTATGGTTCTGAAGATATCAAAAATCTTGTAAACTATCGTATTGTTATGAATTTTGCAAGTATGGCACCAAACCCATTTTTGAAAACAGCTGACAATATTAAAAAAGTTTCACTAGCAACAGATGGATTGCCTCAGGCTTTATTGTTGAAAGGTTATGGCAATGAAGGACATGATTCCGCAAACTCTGAATATGCAGATATCGCAGAGCGTGAAGGTGGTGTTGAAGATTTCCAGAAATTAATCAAAATTGCACATGAGAATGACGCAGAAATTGGTATTCATGTAAACGCACAGGAAGCATATCCAGAAGCTAAATCATTTAATGAAAACATGCTTCAAAAACCATTTGCAGGTGGCTGGGGATGGCTTGACCAATCTCAGGTAATTGATAAGCAATGGGATCTTGCTACACAGGCAAGATGGAAACGTTTCGTACAACTATATGATCGTATCAATAATACACATCATTACGATCGTATATGGCCAAATGCTGTAGGAAATTCTCAAGGCAGCGTAGATGCTGATAAAGAAACGATTCAAAAGGAAGCAGAAAGTCTAAAGGACAACATGGATTTCATTTATCTGGATGTATGGTATCAGGATGCATGGGAAACAAGACAAATTGCGAAAGAAATCAATTCTTTGGGATGGAGATTCTCTACAGAATTCAGTTATGAAGGAGAATATGATTCTACATGGCAGCACTGGTCTACAGATGCTACATATGGTGGAGCAAGTGCAAAAGGATACAATAGTGATATTATACGTTTTATCCGTAATGATCAAAGAGATTCACAAGTATTAAATTATCCAAAATTTGGCGGTACAGCAGATAACCCATTATTAGGTGGATATCGTTTATACGGCTTTGAAGGCTGGAGTGGAAATAATGACTTTAATAATTATATCAAACAGACATTTAATGAAAATCTTCCTACAAAATTCCTTCAGCATTATCAGGTAACAGATTGGGAAAATTATGCACCTGGTGAATCTCCTGTAGGAAATCACGAAAAACAAATCACTTTAAAGAATAAAGCAGGTGATACGGTTATCGTAAAACGTAATGAAAAACAACGTAAAGATTCTAATATTGAACGTAATATTACATTAAATGGTAAAACAGTATTGAATGATGTTACATACTTACTACCATGGACAGATGAAGACGGCAGTGTAAAATTATATCACTGGAATTTAGATGGTGGCACAACAACTTGGGATTTGCCAAATGGTTGGCAAGGATTAGACAATGTTGTCATGTATCCATTATCTGATCAGGGTCGTGGAGAAGCAATCAATGTTCCTGTTGTAAATAACAAAGTGACATTAAATGCGAAAGCAGCGACTGCTTATGTTATGACAAAAGGCGCAAGTACGAAAACAGTAAAAGCATTTGGTGAAGGCGATTATGTAAAAGATCCAGGCTTTAATGCGTATGCCAATACATCAAAATTATCTCCAGAAGTATGGAGTGGCAGTATTGATCAAAAAGGTGTACAGGTGGAAATAGCAAATACTGGCGATCAGCGTCTTGCGTTCAATTCTGTTGATACAAATTCAGAAGTAACAACAACGATTTCAGGATTAACACCTGGAAGTGATTATGTCGCAGAAGTATATGTTGATAATGAAAGTGATGCGAAAGCCGCAATTACTGTAAATACAGGAAAAGACGCTGTCACAAATTACACTTTGCGTTCTATAGCGAAAAACTATGTACAATGTGATAATAAACATGGTACGAATATGCAGCGTATGCAGGTTGCCTTCAAAGCTGAATCTGATACAGCAAAACTGACACTATCAAGAGATGCCGGAGAAGGTTCTACATATATGGATGATATTCGTATCGTAAAACAAAAATTAGACAACTTCCAGAAAGATGGCAGTTTTACGCAGGATTTTGAATCTGTCGTACAAGGATTATATCCATTTGTATTAGGACCAGCACAAGGAATCACAGATCCTGTGACACATTTATCTCAATTGCATGATCCTTATACACAAGCTGGATGGAATGGTAAACTTACAAGTGATGTATTAGGTGGCGATTGGTCATTGAAACATCATGGTGTAAATACTGGTATTATTTATCAGACATTACCTCAGAACTATCGTTTTGAACCAGGTAAGATGTATACGGTAGAATTTGATTATCAGGCAGGTGCAGATAAAGCATTTGCGATGGTAGTTGGAGATGATAAAGAGTATAAAGTACCAACAAGTACACAATACCTTGCACAGGCACGTGGCACGACGCAACATGTGACAATGGACCTTATGGCATCTGATAGTGGACAGACTTGGATTGGATTATATGAGAATGGAAATAAAGTCACAAAAGGCAGTAATGGTGAAATGGATTTCATTTTAGATAATCTGAAAATCTATGAAAACCAGAATGTAGAATTTGCGGAAATCGCTAATACGGATCTATATAAAGGTGAAACAAGTGCTATCACTGGCAATCATTTAGATAAGATTACATGGTCAAGTGATCATCCAGAGATTGCGAAAGTAGATACAAATACCATGCAGGTTATCGCATTAAGTGAAGGTACAGCTATCATCACTGCGACATTATCTGATGGAAGTAAGACGAATTTTAACATCACTGTAACAGATAAAGTAATTGAACATCTTGATAAAGATACATATGGTTCTTTATCAGTTAGCGCAAATACAGAAGAATTAACAGGAGAAGGTAAAGGTTCTGGTATCAAAGAAGCTGTTGTTGATGGTGATTTGAATACTTATTGGCATTCTAATTGGAGCGGTGAAGGCTTTGAGGTAAGTGTTGATCATCCAGCAATCATTTCTGTAACGATGGAAAATCCTTCTACAATCAATGCATTTGAATTTGTACAAAGAGCTGCAAATGAAAATGGCTTGGTACATCAATACAGTTATCGTATCCTTGGTGAAGATGGCAGTGTTTTAGCAAGTGGTGAACACATACAAGTACCAAAGGATTTGCAGGGAAATAAGTCTGTTATTACCGTTACATTAGATAAGAATGTAAAGGCTAAGACAATTGAATTAACTATTGAAGAAGGTCATAATAAGTTTGCTTCCTTAGCAGAAATTCGTCCTGTACGTATCGTTTCTGTAGCAGAAACAGCTACATTAAAAGATACAACAGTTATGGTAAACGAAACGAAAAAAATGGATGTTGAAATTCCTGACAATACAGTATTAAAGGGTATTGTATGGTCATCATCTGATGAAAATGTTGCGATTGTTTCTCAAGATGGTATTATTACCGGAGTACATGAAGGTGTTGCGACAATCACTATGCGTAATGCAGTTGGATTACATTCAGAGGCAGTTGTGACAGTAGTCGCAGATACATCAAAATTATCCGCATTGATCAATGAAGCAAAAGACTATAAAGAAAATGATTATACACCAAAATCATGGTCTTTATTCATGAGCGTATTAAAGGATGCACAAAAAGCTGTGACAGATGCTTCTTCTACACAAAGCAAACTGGATGATATGTATACATCATTAAGCAATGCAATGAATGCATTAGTACATATCGCAGATACAACAGTATTACAATCCACAATCAAAGAAGTAGAAGCATTAAACGCAAAAGATTATACGGAAGCATCATGGAAAGCCATGTTGCAGGTACTCACAGACGCAAAATCAGTCTTAGATGATAAAAATGCAACACAGGAAGCTGTCAATCAGGCAGTCATAAAACTACATGACGCAAAAGAAGCACTTGTAATTGTAGAACCAGAAACAAAACCAGACACGAAGCCTGATACAAAACCAGATGAAAAACCGGACACAAAACCAGTTGTGAAAGATATGACGATTAAAAATCATACAGAAACCATCAGCGCAAGTGGTAAATTTGAAGAAGGTACACAGCTGATCACAAAAGAATTCACACAGAATGAGATTCAAAAACTAATCGATCAAATGAACGATAAGAGCTTGTTAAAAGATTATACCATTCAAAAAGCATTTACATTAGATTTCTTAAAAAATGGTGTAAACGTAAAACCAGATGGCAAGATGACAATCCGTGTACAAGTGGATGCGAAATTATTGAAGAAAGATGTAAAGGCAATCTTGATTGACAAAGATGGAAATGTCAGTGAACTGCCTGCACGCAAAGGCAAAGATTATATTGAATTTGATACTTCTCGTAATGGCACATTCGCACTTCTGTCAAAGGATACCTCAACTATAAACAACAATACAGATACAGCAGATCATACACATGCAGGATTGCTATTTGGCTTCTTATTACTTAGCGCAGGCGCTATCGTAGTTTTGATGAAGAAAAGAAAAGCTTAGTATAAACAAAAAGGAACAGTGATTGCTGTTTCTTTTTGTATCATTATCGATGAAAATAGTGTAAAATAAAACATGGTGATATTATGAAATATGTAAATGCAAATGAATTATTAATGTTTTTAAAACCTCCTGTGACAAGATTATCTGTTTTTGTCGCAGAAACAGTAGATGCCGCATTGATCATGTGTGCCAATGCCTTCCCAAAAATGGAAGAAGAATTTCAGACAACCATTGATTTCCCTACTTTCAAATTCCAGTTGTTGAAAACAATGAGCGAATTCATTGAAACATGCCGGGAACAGGAAGAAACAAGTTTAAAGAATCCTAGAGGACATGTGGAGGAAGCACGTTATGTAAATGCACATATCAATGTTTCCTTATGGCCAAAGCATATTCAGAAAAACAATGGAGAAAACTTCTTTATTATCGCTTATTGTACAGCGTATGGGGATATTATGTTTCGTTATTTGATGGATTGTGGGATCAAGGCAGAAACAGCACAACAGCTTGCCAGCCAGTCTTTATTGTCATTAGCGAAATGGATTGATGAAAACTGTATTAAGAAATGTGAATACGAATGTATTCGACGTAATGAGTCCAACGGATATTGTGCATTATGTTCCTTTATGATTCAGCCAATGCCATGTCCAAAGAAAAACGAAATCAGTTATGTACGCTGTGGCTTATCAGAAGATGAGATCAATTGTAAACGTGAAGAAACGCTGATTGATAAAGTTATGATGTAAAAAATATGATATCTATAAGAGTGCGAAAGCTTCTGTAGATATCATTTTTTCTTAATTTCTTAACATAAAGATTAAAATTATGATAAAGTAAAAACGCTTTCTTTTTTATACTGTATATAGAAAGAAAGCGAGGATGTTTTATGAGAAAATTAGGCATAGCATTGTATCCTGATAAAACCGAGTTAATTGAAGATCAGGCATATCTGAAGATGGCAAAAGACATCGGATATGAAAGAGTATTCATGAGTTTTCTACAAATTGATGTAAATAATCCCATGCGTTCCATTCAACGTATCAAAGAAAGTGCGAAACTTGCACATGATATGGGGTTTTCTGTAACTTTGGATATTCATCCTATGGTATTTACATATTTGAAATGTAAGGAAGATGATTTATCATATTTTCATGCTATGGGAATTGATGTATTACGTTTGGATAAAGGATATGATGGTTATACAGAAGCCATGATGAGTCATAATCCATATGGTATCATGATTGAGGTAAACATGAGTAATCATACACATTATCTGCAACGTATTCTGGATCATCAACCAGATACAGAGCATCTGTGTGGTTCTCATAATTTTTATCCACAGCGTTTTACCGCTCTTTCTTTATCCACATTTCAAACATGTAGTGAGATGTTTCATCGTCATCATATACATAGCGCAGCGTTTATCACTTCAAAGCACGCTTCTATATCTCCATGGCCAATATCTGAAGGCTTATGTACGTTAGAGTGTCATCGTGATTTACCATTACGTGTACAGGCACAACACATGAAGATGTTAAATGCTGTGGATGATATTATCATAGGAAATGCGTTTGCATTAAAAGAAGAACTAGGTGAAGTGAAACAGGTGTTTGATACATCAATAGATGAACTTCATATTCATCTGCATGAGGAAACAACACCATTAGAAAAAGAATTGTTATTTCAGGGTGTATATGAATATCGTGGAGATGCTTCTGCATATGTAATCAGATCAAGTAAAAACCGAGCAAAATATCATACATACAGTTTACCGGCGCATGCTGTGACAAGGGATATTCATAAAGGTGACATTTTGATACTAAATGAAGCTTATGGCCAATATAAAGCTGAATTACAGATTGCTTTATGTGATCGTTTAGCAGATTCTAAAATAAATGTTGTGGGACATATTGTGGAGGATGAAATGATATTGTTAGATGCCATGTGCCCATTTCAAAAGTTTCAGTTAAAGGAGGAAATTAAGAAATGAAATATTATGCAGGAATTGATATCGGTGGCACCAGAATCAAGATGGGGATCATCGATGAAACAGGGCATGTTTGTGTACAGGAAAATGAAGCAACCCAATCAACACGTTCTGATTTGATGAAACAGATTGGGGATTTTATCAAACAACATCAGGAATATACGATGGAAGGTGTAGGCATTAGTATGCCAGGCATTGCGAAAGATGATGGCTTTATGCAAACGAGTGGGGCAATCAAATGCTTTTTAAAACACAATATGAAACAGGAAATGGAAGCATATTTAAAATTACCTGTTGTGATTGAAAACGATAGTAAATCAGCATCAATTGCGGAAAAATGGATAGGCGAAGCAAAAGATTTAGATAATTTTGTATGTTTAACACTTGGAACAGCTGTTGGCGGAGCAATCTATATGGATGGAAAGCTTGTACGTGGCCTTGGTGGTATGGCAGGTGAATTTGGGATTGCGTTATGTGGAAAGGAAAAAGGTAATTATAATGAACAGTCTTTTTCTTACAGTGCAGCAGTGGTGGCAGGATTATGCCGTAATTACAGCTATCGTGTGAAAGAGCGTGTATTGGATGCGAAAGAAATTTATCGTCGTGCGCATGAAAATGATCAGGATGCAATAGCGTGTATTGAACAATTTTATCATGATGTAGCGTTGTTGTTAATCAATACTGCTGTCATTATAGCACCAGATGCTATTTTGATAGGTGGAGGCATCAGTGCAAATGAAGAAGCAATGCATGGAATCATTTCTGCTTATGAAGAAATCATACAAGACTATCATGTATTAAGTCTTGTGGAAATGCCAAAAATCTTAGCTTGTAAATTGAAGAATGAAGCCGGAATGATTGGCGCAGCACGGAAATTGATGTTAATGAAAGAAAAGATCTAATTAAAAAAGATCTTTTTTTATGTAATATAGAAAAAACGTCCAGATGGGCTTTGATTTTCTACATACCTTATTATTGAGATACGACAACAGCGTATCTTAGAAAGATGAGGGATAACTTATGTGTAATCATGTATATTTAAACAATGAAGGATTGGAGTATAACGATTTTGACAACAGAGGTTTTGAAGGACGCGGATTTGATCGCGGTCACAAAGGATGCAGCTGTAACTGTAATTGTAACTGCAACTGTGGATGCAACAACGGATGTGGCGATTCAGGATATGATGATCGTGCATTTGAAGAAGCACAGCGTATTATCAATCAGGTAGCACGTCGTAGAGGCAGAGAAAACCGTTGCGCTCGTCAGTTTGTTCGCTGTATGAGAAGCATCAACAACAACTGCAACTGGTAATAAATAAAAGGAAGCGTCAAATAGACGCTTCTTTACATAGCTTGTTTGTTTAAGAAAGATATGACTTCTTGAAAGGTTTCTATAGCCTGTGTTCGTTCTAATTGAAACTGATATTCATGTGGAAGATCGTTGTCATAGGTCAATAATTTTGATGAAACATGGAGATCTTTTAAACATTTATCCATAGCTTCTGCCTGTTTCATAAAGGAATTGGTATTTCCATCTGTTAATAAGGTCGGTGGAAAGGATGATGTGATCCATGGCATAAAGTCGGCTTGTTTCATATTTGAGGATGTTTCCCAGTGTTTATCATCAAAATACGCCCAGGCACTTTGATCAAATAAGAAATTTGAAAGCCAGCTGTCTGTATCATCGTATGCTTTGATATCTAATAATCCACAGAAGGATAGAAAACCTTTGATCTGTTGTGGCTTTAAACAAGCCTTGATTCCAGTGAACTCTTGATATTGAGGATTTATTTGTAATGTGGTAAACTCTCCTGCAATATGTGCACCAGCCGAATCTCCACCGATAAAGATGTTTTGAAAATCTATAGGGTAATCTTTTGTTTGAATATCTTCTAATAATTCCATCATTTGATAAACAGGGGTTGGATATTTTTGTTCAGGCGCTAAGGCATAATTCATAGAAATAACAGTATATCCATAGGATGCAACCATTTCCATATACGTACGAGTATCAGCTTTATCCCCACCAACAAATGCTCCTCCATGTACCCATAACAGCAATGGATAGCTGCCTTTTTCTTTTGGATAGTAGATATCATAAGTATGTAAATCATATGCAGAAGCATAGGATACATCTAGTTTTTCTTCTATCGTTTGTATGCGTTGTTCATATTCTGGATGATGGGTATATTGCACACCTTCTTTACCACCAGAAAATCCCATTCTTGTAAGTTTTGTGACAGGAACACAGGTAAACTGTATCATGATCAAACACCCTGCCATGAATAAGATGATGATGACAATCAGAAGCTTTGTGATTGTCCATAATTTCTTTTTCATAAGAGCCTCCTTTTTTCCTATAATATAAGAAAAACAAAGAAACTTTGTTATCATGAATTTTATCTTTGTATCAGATTATTAATATTGGAAGTTCTTATCGCGGAATCCTTTTGGTGTTTGTCCACAGATCTGTTTAAAACGCTGGGTGAAATGGCTTTGACTGGTAAAGTTTAATAAAGAGCTGATTTCCTGAAAACTATAATCCGTAAACAACAATAGTTGTTTGGCTTCTTCTATTTTCTTTTTTAATACATAATCACTTAATGATTCTCCAACTTCTTTTTTAAAACGTGAGGAAATATATACGGCAGATTTACCTGTTGTACAACTTAAATCTTCTAATGTGATCTTTTCATATAAATGGGCATCGATATATCGCAGACATTGATTGATCAGGGTAGAGCACTGTTTTGCCTGTGATTGAATCAAATCACAAAATTGATAACTGGCATATTTCATATAACGGATACATTCTGGTACCGTATGAATATTCTTTAATCCCTGAATCAAAGCATCCGATAAACTAAAAGCGCTGTCTAAAGGAACACCACAGGCAATCGCCTGTCTGGTCAATAATGTCACAATGGTCACAAACTTTAATTTGGTACTTTCAAAAAAATCATCTGCTAGATGGACTTCATACGTTTTATTGATTTTAGAAAAGATCCAGTCTATTTTTTCTTTTTGCCCTTTTTTTACATATTCTAAAAACCGTAGTTCAAATTGATAAGAATCACTGGTAGCATCATGACTTCTTCGCTCATACAGGTTTTCTTCAAAGGTTTCCTCAGGCAGTTTTTCCAGCTTTTCTTTATGAAGATATTTGATTGGAATCTGATGTGCATCTAAAGAGCACTGCATGATCAAGTCATAAAACATGACACAATAATCTTTAAAGCTTTCTAATGTTTCACTGGAGATATACGCTTTGATATCATAGGAAAATTTAGATGTAATGGATGTATTTAACAATGCACAGGGACCAATCAAAATACGATAACGTTTTTGATCACTGGTATATAAAAAGGAAGCACCCAGCATTTCATAGGTGTTGACGATATGTAAAGGGAATTCATCATCAACAAATAAATATTCAAATTTTTCTTTTAAGGACATGATTGGCGCATATCTGGGAAAGACAAGACTGCCTGCTTCATCATCTAATAAGGTGATGGGAACATAGGTACGATGATATAAGGTGTCAATAGCATGAATAAGTTCAGATTGATTCATAAATTCCTCCTGTGTTAATAATTTAACATAAATATTAAAATTATGATAAAACCGTTGTGTAAATCATTATATAATAGCATTGTAACAAAGTAAAGCGGTTACAACCTTTGGCCAAGGTTACGAATTGAAAAAGAGAAAGGATGTTTGTATGAAACGTTTTGAACAATTGCTAAATGACAAGTTAATGCCACTAGCAGAAAAATTAACACAAAACAAAATTTTGGGCGCATTGATGGAAGGCTTTATCCGATGCTCTCCCATCACACTAGGTATCGCATTTATTACCATTATCGGAAACTTTCCGATTCCAGCATGGACCAAATGGTTAACCGAAATAGGCTTGATGCAGCATGTATCTGCCATTACCAATGGTGCCACAGGCGTGTTGACACTGTATGTAATTTATTCCTTATCCATGGCTTATGCGAAACGTATTGAAGTCAATGAACGAAATTCCGCATTGATCTCTTTAGCGTTCTTCATTATGATTATGCCACAAACCATTACCACAATGGATGCGGCAGGAAAAGAAACAGTAATCAATGCATTGAAATTAGATTATCTGGGTGGACAGGGGTTATTTATTGGTATGATCATTGCCTTAGTCATCACAAGATTATATGCATATTTATCAAGTAAAAACCTGTCTTTTAAACTTCCACCAAGTGTACCTGCCATGGTATCACAATCATTATCTCCAGTATTTGTTGTAACGATCATCTTCGTTTTGGCATTCATTGTACGCGTAGCATTCTCCTATACTTCCGCAGGGGATATCATTAACTTCTTTATTCAGGTAATCAATGCACCATTAAATTCTGTGGTTGCCAATCCTTTAACGATTATTTTGATTATCTCTTTCATGGGATTGTTATGGTTCTTTGGTATTCACAATGCGGTTTTACAGGGACCTTTAGGTGCTATATCTTTGACCATGTTAGCGGGTAATATTACGGCATTTCAAAATGGCGAACCATTACCTTATCTGATGCCGGCGGTTGTATATGCAGGAATGACATCAGCTGGATTTATGGGAATCATTGTTGGAATGATGTTTAAATCAAAATCACAGAAGTATAAACAAATTGCGAAGTTATCCTTTATTCCATCTTTATTCAATATTACGGAACCGATCATGTTTGGTATGCCGATCATTATGAATCCGATCTTCTTTATTCCTCAGGTATTCCCTCAATTGATCGCAGGTTTTGTGACATGGGGACTGGCATCTACCATTCTTCCCATCACAATGAATCCATATATGTCATTGATGCCATGGACAACACCAACCTTTATTAAAATGCCACTTCTAGGCGGTATCAACTTCACGATTATTATGATTATCTGTTTCGCTATTTCTATTTTGATCTGGTATCCATTCTTAAAGGTTGCGGATCTTCGTGAATATGAGCTGGAACAGCAGGCACAAAAAGCATTAGATGAAGGTGAGGATAATGAAAACTGATCCATGGGTTACATGGTGGAGTCATGCGCAAAGAGGCTGTGGTCTGATAAATCAACAACAGCCAACACATCAATGTGTAAATATTCATCGTTTACCAGAAGCATCCGCTATTCGCTTTCGCTTTTCTAATTTCTATGATACACAGGATGTAGAAATCACCAATGTGACACTAACCTATCATGATCAGGAATTCCCAATCACTTTTCAAAAAGCATCTACCTATATCTTACATCAGGATGAAACAATCCTCAGTGATCCTGTGGATATCCATTGTATGGCAAAGGATACCTTGATATTAGACTATGATATCATCACACAACAAGCCTGTACCTCGGGAATCGATGTTTCAAATGATCAAGATATCCAAACAGATGGGGTAGTGATCTATTTGTTTCATGGTATAGATATCATATCCAAAGATATCAAAGGATGTATCTGTGCATTTGGGGATTCTATCGTAGAAATGGCGCAATGGACAAATGTGTTAAAAGAAATGTTAAAGGAAAAAGGTTATGTATTGATCAATCAGGGAATCAGTGGAAATCGGTTGTTGAAGGATTTACAACATATCCAAATGGATGCATCCCATGCCTATATCTTAGAAGGCACAACTGCTCAACAAAAGATAGAAGAACCAAAAATATTTCAACATATTCCCATCACCAAGCAATGCTTTGGAAAACCTGGCATTAAACGATTAAAACAAGAGATTTTAGATACACATAATCATATGAAAGCGATCATTTGTGCAATTGGTATCAATGATTTATACCAACCGGGAACCTTTTGCGCAGAATTATTAGAACTACCAACATTGGAAGAAATGCAACAAGCGTATACCAATATATGGCAACAAATCAAAGATTCTGAATGTGATCTATTGGTAGTAGGCATTACTTCATTTTTAGCATCGGATGGTGCCAGCACAGAAAAAGAAATGATGCGATTAGCGTTAAATGAATGGATGAAACAAAGTACATTGCCGGATGGCTTTGTGGCATTCGATGATATCTTATGTGATACAAATCATGTGTTATTTGATGATGTCCATATCGGAGATCATCTACACCCTAATGCATATGGAGGTAAGAAAATGGCGAATAAAATATATCAACAATTGGAGAAACTTCTATGATCTGGCTATGTATCGGCGCATTGATCATTGCCATTTTATGGTTTGTATGTATGACACCATGGCCGTTTGTCTTGCTGTTGCGTCATAAAAAAGAAGAACCTAGAGAAAAAGGTAGAAGTGATCAAAAACAAATCGAGGAACATCTGACGATAAAAAAAGGGCTGCCATATCCTTCCTCTTATCCAAGTGCAACATATGATGTATATTATGATCCAAAAACACCAGCGAAACGAATACTGGTATGGGTGCATGGTGGAGCATTTATCGCAGGGGATAGTCGTGGCACAAAGAATTTTGGGCCAATGATGGCAAAACAAGGAACGATCTTTTACGCCATCAATTATGCACTTGCACCTGCGCATCATTTTCCTGATCAGATCCTTCAAATTGATGAATTTCTAAAGGCATTACCGCAATTATTATCAAAAGAAGGACTACCTATGCCATCTCATCTATATCTTGGAGGAGATTCCGCTGGAGCGAATATGGTCGCAGAATATACCTGTATGAAATATGATGCCTTACTATGTGAAAAAAGCCATGTACAGCTACAATCCTTGTTTGATATCAATGGCTTATTACTATATTGTGGGCCATATGATTTCGCAGAAGATTTAACAAATCCAAAACTAAAAGACTTTGTGAAGATGTTTCATTACCTTGGCTGGGCTTATCTTGGTAAAAAAAGCTGGGCAAAACATGAAGAAAAATATCTGGCTTCCCCTTATCATCAGGTTAATCAAAAATTTCCTGCTACATATCTATGTGATGGAAGAAAATATTCATTCTTATGGCAGGGAAAAAAGCTGGCAGAAAAACTATCTGACATGCAGGTGTATGTGAAATCTGACTTCTATGAGGATATGCCACATGAATTTCAATTTGATTATGTTAAATATCCCAAAGAAGCAATGGAGGTATTTGAAAACAGCTGTGCATTTATGGAGGATATAGAAAGGAAATAGACATGTTAAAAAAGGATTTTTTATGGGGTGGTGCTGTTGCGGCCAACCAGTGTGAAGGTGCTTATTTAGAAGGTGGAAAAGGTTTATCTATCATGGATATCGTTACTGCTGGAGATAAAAATCATCCACGCCGTTTTACGCTAAATTTAGAAAGTGATGCTTATTATCCCAATCATGAGGCAATCGACTTTTATCATCATTATAAGGAAGATATCGCAATGTTTGCGGAAATGGGATTTCGTTGTTTTCGTACATCGATTGCATGGAGCCGTATCTTTCCAAATGGAGATGAAGAAGAACCAAATGAAGAAGGACTTGCATTTTATGATCGATTATTTGATGAATTAAAACGTTATCATATAGAGCCAATAATCACAATATCACATTATGAAATGCCATTACATCTAGTAAAAGCGTATGGTGGATGGAGAAATAGAAAATTGATTGATTTCTATGTGAAATATGCCAAAACATTATTTCAAAGATATCGTGGAAAAGTAAGATACTGGATGACCTTTAATGAAATAAATTCCACAATCCACGTTCCTGCCATTGCAGGGGTGATCATTTCAGAAAAAGAAGATAAAAAACAAGTAAGTTATCAGGCTTTACATCATCAATTTATCGCAAGTGCGCTGGCAGTCAAAGCGGCACATGACATAGATTCAGATAATAAAGTTGGATGTATGGTCATGACAACCGTAGGCTATCCCAAAACATCGCATCCATTAGATGTAGAGGCAGCCCAGCAATACTTACGAGATGGCACATTATTCTTTTGTGATGTTCAGGTAAGAGGCGCATATCCATCCTATTTCCACAGTTATGGAATAGATATTCAAATGGAAGAAAACGATACACAGATATTAAAGGAAGGCTGTGTAGATTATATTGGGTTCTCTTATTATTCATCCAATGTGGTGGCACATCATATGGAAGGGGAATTATGCGATGGTAACATCGTGAAAGGATTGAAAAATCCTTATTTAGAAGCGAGTGCATGGGGCTGGCAGATTGATCCGGATGGATTAAAATATCTCATGCGTACACTTTATGAACGTTATGAAAAACCATTGTTTATTGTGGAAAATGGTCTTGGATATGCGGATGAAATCAGTGAAGATGGAAAGATTCATGATGATTATCGTATCGCATATTTACGTTCTCACATACAGGCAATGAAAGAAGTTGTAGAACATGAACATATCGATTTATTGGGATATACAGCATGGGGCTGTATTGATATCGTTTCCGCTGGTACCGGAGAAATGAAAAAACGATATGGCATGATCTATGTAGATCGAGATGATGCTGGGAATGGCACCAATCAACGAAAGAAGAAAGATTCTTTCGCATGGTATCAAAAAGTCATCTCATCTAATGGTGAAGATTTAACATAAGAAAAGAAAGAAAAAGGAGAAATTTAAACATGAAATTCAATAGGAAGAAAAAGGTAGTGGCGGCTGGTGGTGCGGCTGTCATCTTGGCTGGTTGTGCCATTACAGGAGGCAATACAGTACTTTCTGCGGTACATGAAGGAACAGGACAATTAAAAAGTGGTGCGATCACCTTGCATGAAGGTGCAGATAAACTGGTAGCTGGCAGTACTGGTGTAGAAAAAATCAGTTCTGGATTATACACAGGACTTGTACAATATACAGATGGGATTAGCAAGGTTGGTGAAGGTGTTCAAGTATTAGAAGAAGGTGCTGGGCAATATACAGCTGGTGTTAAAGCACTTTCTGATGGTACCAATGTCTTATATGAAGGTGTCAATGGCTATACCAATGGGGTATCCGCATTAGCAGATGGCGCAAAGCAACTGGATGATGGTGCTGGTGCATTATCAAGTGGTGCGCAAACATTAGATCAAAGCATGAATCAAATGGTCGATGGCTCAAAACAGCTTGCGGATGGTACCAATCAGTTAAATGAAAACTCTTCATTATTGGTAGAGGCACCAGATATGTTAAGTGATGGTCTGAATCAAATCAAAGATGGTTTAACTGCCGTACCAAATGAGGAACAAATCCAGTTATTAACAGATGGTTCTCATGGTGTCTTGCAGGCTGTGGATATGTTAAGTCAGGGAACGACTGGTCTTGATCAAAGTGTCGGGGTTTTACAAGAACAGCTACAAACGTTAAATACAACATTCTATAGTAATGAGGATATCAAAAGTGCAGTAGAAGTTTTATTAAATGCAACGCCAGCACAATTAAAACTGGCATTGGCATTAAAACCTGATGATACCATGAACGCATTAAAATTTGTATCAGGTGCCTATCTTGCCACAGATGCCGCTCTTGATGAAGCATCGAAGGGTGTTGATCAAATGAAACTATTATCCTCAACGCTTGCGGATGGTGCCAATAAGTTAAATACCAATTATCAAACACTAAATGAAGGTATTCAGATGTTTTCCGTATTACCACAGGGCGTACAAGCCATTCAAACTGGATTGGATCAAATGATCGATCTGATTCAAAATGATTTAAAAACAGGCATTACAACCTATGTATCCGGCGTGAATAGTGTCCATGAAGGAGCACAGGCATTATATCAAGGTTCGATCGCAATAAAATCAGGTACGACAACATTATCCAAAGGCAGCACAGATTTAAAATCAGGGACTAGTGCTTTGATTCATGGTGCTGGCGCATTAACTGAGAATAATGAAACCTTACAAACCGGCGCAAAAGCATTAAAAGATGGTGCCAATGCCTTAGATGCTTCCAGTACGCCAATGATGGAAGGCATCCATGTTTTAAAAACGGGTGTGGATAAATTAATTGAACTAAAGAGTGGTCTGGTAAATGCAGGAAAAGCTGTCAAAGATGGAAACAATGGATTAAAAGAAGGAATGTCTACCCTATATGAAGGGATTCGTATGATGAAAGATGGTACAGAAGAACTTCATACAAAACTAGGTGGAGATTAATAGAAAGGATATCAGATTATGAAAATTGCAGTTTTTGATGTAGGAGGAACATACATCAAATATGCATGTAGCGATGAACAGGGCAACCTGTCACATAAAGGAAAAATAAAAACACCACAAAGTAGAGAAGCTTTCTATGATGTAGTGGAAGAAATCATCAACAAACTGGGAGCGGTAGAAGGATTAGCCTTCTCCCTTCCGGGCTTCATTGACGCAAAACAAGGATATATATCTGTCGGCGGTTCTCTTCGATATCATGATAACTGTCACTTTGTGAAAGATATGGAAGCCCATATGAAACTTCCTGTATCCATACAAAATGATGCCAAGTGTGCAGCCCTTGCGCAAATATGGAAAGGGAATCAGATAAATGAAAATGCGGTTGTCTTAGTATTTGGCACAGGTGTTGGCGGTGCCTTAATTCAACAAGGACAACTATATGATGGCAGTCATTTTATGGCAATGGAATTATCCTGTATCATACAGGGGGATATCGCAACGCAAGGCCTACAAGCAACACTGGGAAATCGATTTAGTATACCAAATCTTATGGATAGAATCGCAGAAAAACTACATTTAGAACATATCGAAGGAGAAAAAGCTTTCCAATTATTAAGGGAAGGAAATGAAGTAGTGAAAGCAGAAATGCTGGCATATAGTCGTACGCTTGCGCTACAATTATTCAACTTCCAATGCTGTTTTGATCCGGATATCTTCTATATCGGTGGAGGGATATCTGCACAGCCAGCGTTTATATCATTGATCCAACAGGCGGTTGATGGATTACTAGAAAAAATACCATTTGCGTTACCTCCTATTCAGGTAAAACAAATGTGTCATCAAGCAGACGCTAATTTGATTGGTGCTGTATACCAATATCTAAGAAATCATGAAGCATAAAAAAACTATACGTATCGTCGTAATTAGTATCCTGATTCCCACCGTAATATTTATGACGTTGGCTTATGTAACATTTCAGGCAGTGATGCATATGGGAAGTGAACAGATACAAACGAAGGTAAAAAACTACAATACATTGACAAGCACATCCCCAAGGCATGCGACTGTATTCTTTGGAGATTCTATTACGGAACTATATCCATTAGAAGATTTCTATTCCGATTATGTGATAGAAACAAAAACACCAGTTCTGAATCGTGGCATTAGCTCAGAAAAAACAGCAAGCATGCTTGCTCGATTAGAAAAAGAAATTATACCCTTACATGCAAAACATCTCATTATGCTGATGGGCATCAATGATATATTTGATGGCATCAAACCAGAAGAAATCGCTCATCATATAGAAGAAATGATTGTGATGATGAAAGAAAAAAGTCCGGAAACACGATTGATCTTACAGGCGATTTATCCAATCAATGAACAGGATCGTGATTCATTTTATGAGAAATTAATGATGAAAGGGAATGGCAATGAAAGTGTACAGAAAACCAATGAACTTTTAGAAGCGTTGGCAAAGAAGCACGATATTACATTTCTCAATATCAATCCTTTATTAAGTGATGAAAATGGTAATCTAAAGCATGCATACGCATATGATGGATTGCATCCTAATGCTAGTGGATATCGTATCATCAGTGATGAAATCAAGAAAATGATTAAGTGAAAGAACGTTGGATATGCGTTCTTTTTCTTTTTGGTAAGCTTTTAAAAAAGCAATATTTCTAATGTATATTATATAGAAAACATGATACAATGAAGAAAACTAAAGAAAAGGGGTAAGTAAAATGAAACAATGGTGGCAAAAAGAAGTCGTATATCAAATATATCCTAAGAGCTTTTATGACAGTAATCATGATGGCATTGGTGATGTTCAAGGGATTATTCAAAAACTGGATTATTTAAAAGAATTAGGTGTAACAATGCTTTGGATATGTCCAATATATGCATCTCCCATGGATGATAATGGCTATGATATATCGGATTATTATGCGATTCATCCTCAATTTGGGACAATGGAAGATGTAGAAGAATTAATTCAAAAGGCGAAGGCAATGGGAATCAAGATCATTATGGATTTGGTTGTTAATCATACCAGTGATGAGCATGCATGGTTTCAAGAAGCAATAAAGAATCCAGATAGCCCATATCGTGATTTTTACATATTCAAAGAAGGAAAAGAGGGTCATGCGCCAACAAACTGGCGTAGTATCTTTGGTGGCAGTGTATGGGAGAAGGTGCCGAATGAAGATAACATGTATTATTTCCATGCCTTTCAGAAGAAACAACCGGATTTAAACTGGGAAAATCCAAAGATGCGCCAGGCAATCTATGATATGATCAATTGGTGGCTGGATAAAGGAATTGCCGGTTTTCGTGTAGATGCGATTAATTTTATCAAGAAGAATCAGGCATATCCTGATGGCATAGCAGATGGTACTGATGGATTATGCAGCTGTATCGATTATAGCCGTAATCAGGAAGGTATAGAAGTGTTCTTTCAGGAATTACGTAAGCATACCTTTGATCGACATGAATGTATGAGCGTAGCGGAAGCATGTGGTGTACCATATCGACAATTGGCTCCATTTATTGATGAAAAAGATGGATGTTTCTCTATGATGTTTGATTTTAATTATTGTGATTTTGATATTGGAGATCATGAAGAATGGTTTATACGTAAAACATGGACACCAAAAGAATATCGCGATATGTTGTTTTTAAGCCAGCAGGAAGTAAATGCATTAGGATGGGTCGCAAGCTTTTTAGAGAACCATGATCAGCCAAGAAGTGTAAATAAATTAATACCGATAGATGAAGAACGTAATTACTATAGTAAAACGATGTTGGGGGCAATGTATTTCTTTTTACGAGGCGTGCCTTTCATTTATCAAGGACAGGAAATCGGTATGGAAAATGCTTGTCGCCATAGTATAGAAGAATTTGATGACTGTAGCAGTATCAATCAATATCACAGAGCATTAGAAGAAGGTTTTACTGAAAAAGAAGCCCTTCATTTTGTGAATATGCGAAGCAGAGATAATGCAAGAACACCAATGCAGTGGAATGATGCAACATATGCTGGATTTAGTGATACAGCACCATGGCTTGCGTTAAACGATAACTATCATATGATCAATGTGGAAAAAGACAGACAAGATGTGCATAGCATTTTTAAGTTCTATCAGGCGATGATTCAACTACGTCAAAATAGTGAATATAGTGATATATTGACATATGGTGATTTTAAAGGAATGAAGTACCAGGATGAAATACTAGCTTATCAAAGAAGTTACGAGGGGCATGTTGTAGAGGTTATTTGTAATTATTCAAATACATCGCAAAGTGTGAAGCTGGATGGAGATATTCAAGTGTTATTAAGCAATGATGACAAGATTGATGGAGGGTTGCATTTACGTCCTTATGGATGTGTGGTCGTATCCATCAAATAGAAAACGAGGTGTGAAGGCATGAATCTGGCAAATCAGATTTTAACGGAAGTAAAAAAGGCAGTTGTGGGAAAAGATGAAGTATTAGAGAAAATATTAATGGTGATTTTATCCAAAGGGCATATTCTGCTGGAGGATATCCCAGGTGTTGGCAAGACAACCATTGCGGTAGCATTCAGTAAAGCGATGTCTTTGGAAACAAGAAGAATTCAGTTTACTGTGGATGTTTTACCAAGTGATGTTGTGGGATTTACAAGTATTGATCATGAAACGGGAAAGCTGCGCTTACATCCTGGAGCAGTATTTTGTAATATCTTTCTAGCGGATGAAATCAATCGTACCAGCTCTAAAACACAGGCCGCCTTATTAGAAGTTATGGAAGAAGGCAATATCACAGTAGATGGATATACACAAAAGGCGAAAGATCCTTTTTGTGTCATTGCGACACAGAATCCTTTTGGTTCTGCGGGAACACAGCTGTTGCCAGAAAGTCAGCTGGATCGTTTTATGATACGTTTAAGTATTGGATATCCCAGCCTTGCGGATGAAAAGGATATATTAAAAAGAAAAAGTGAAAGAGATCCAATGCTGGAGGTACATGCGGCAGCAAGTCGTGAAGATATCATCCAAATGAGCAAAGAGGTAGAACAGGTTTATGTGCATGAAGATATTTTAGATTACATTGTTGCGCTGATTGATGCGACAAGACATCATACTTCCATTTTACAAGGTGCCAGTCCCCGTGCAAGTATTTCCTTAATGCAGTTATCAAAGGCCAATGCCTACCTGCATGATCGAGATTATGTTGTGCCAAAGGATGTACAGGATATTTTCTTTGATGTGATTGGACATCGTGTGATCATGGGCACGAGTGCTTCAGAAACCAAAGATGTATTGATGGGAATTCTACATGAAACGAAAATCAAAAAATCGAAATAAAAACGGACTGGCATTTGCCAGAATCCGTTGGTTGTTTCTGTGGCTGGCAGCTTTTGTATTCTACTTTTTCTATCAAAGTTATTTAACCTTATATCTGTTTGTGATTGTAACATGTCTGCCAATCTTGTCACTTCTTTTAATGTTGTATAATTCATCTCGTCTTTATCTGGATTTATCATTTACAAAGCAGGAAATCACACAGAATATGCGTAGTGAATTTATTATGAAAATACAATCAGAGAATACACCTTTTGGTATATTGAAAGTAGATTATCAAATTGAAAACATATTCTATGAAAGTAAAAAGGTATATACAAACAGCTTGTTATGTACATCAAAACAAAAAGTGAAAAAAGCAATTACATTACCATATTGCGGTTGTTATAGTGCAAACATTACGCAGGTTACATTATTTGATATTTTGGGTTTATGGAAGAAGAAGTGTAAGTGTGAGGGAAGCTGTAAGCTATATGTATTACCCGTTTATAAAGAAGATACTTCACTGATGAAAACGATAAGTGATGGTCTTGAAAAAGAAACAGAAACATGGAAAAAAACTGGACTCATGTCAAATGACAGTTATGAAATACGGGATTATCAGGAAGGTGATTCTTTAAAATATCTACATCATAAAATGAGTTATAAACTGGATAAACCAATGGTACGTCAGTTTGCGTCTTTACAACAGGCGCACATGTTGATGATTTTGGATTTACAAGGCGATATTGATACTGTTGAACAGACATTGCAGACCTTTTATTCTATCGCAAAAACAATGCTTAAACAGGGAGTAATCATCAAATGTGGATATATGGCAAAACGACATGCCACGATTCAGGAAATCATGACACCCTTGATGCTGCAACAGGTGATGAAGGAAATTCTTTCTTATCCTAGATCTCAGGAAAAAGGAAACTGGCATACGCAGGAAGATGTTGTTTATCAGATTTATGGTGTGAATTGTCAGAAAATAGAAGATAAGGGGGTTGCTTATGAATAAGAAAAACGTACCTTATGATATGCTGCTGATTCTGTTTGGCATCATTTCTATTTTATTATGTTATGCCTTTGCTTTTCCATTTACGATAGATATTATATTTCTACTTGTTGGTGTGATGGTTGTATTTCTATTATTGTCGTGGATCATCAAAAGTGGCAATAAGAAAGCATTTTATGCCTTTTTGATACTGTTTATTGTGTTTCTGGTAATTACCCGTGATTCGCTGGTCATTGGTTTTCAAAATTTATATAACCAGATGACAGAGATTTATTCTACTTATGATAACTATTATTTTCAGAAATATAATTTAGATAGATATACCAATTATCAAATGAGTACACAGTGGTGTATATTATCTGTGTTTACCATTTATATTCTTGCATCATGTATCACCATCTTTGAACACAAAGGATATTTATTGAATTTCTTATTAAGTTTTGTATTATTCATACCTACGATTATGTATCATATACCCCAGAATTTTATTATTGATGCTCTGATCTTTATCTATTGGATTCTGCTTTTCTTTCATCACACGATGCAGAAAAAAGGTGTACAGATACAGCTGAATCAAACATTTATCGTGCGATTGATGATTGTATTACTGTTATTTGTATTTAGTTTTCAATTGGTATATCCACAATCAAAATTCGTGAAAAATGCTGCAATTGAACAGGCAAGACTGGATTTAGAAACCAAATATCGCCAGAAGATTCAAAAAGCATTTAGTGATAAAACAGGGGAAGTTAATTTGAATAACGCCAAAGATCGTTACTATTTTGATACCTTGCAAATGAATCTGTACAGTGAACAGCCGGATGATTATTATATCAAGACCTTTAGTGGTTCTGTTTATGAAGATAATACATGGAAGCTGTTAGAGGAAAGCAGCTATCATGAACGTAATTTAAATTGGCTGGATACCTTTACATGGTATACAAGAATTCATCAACTTAACCCATCTATGCACAGCAATGAAATATATACATTGAAGATTGAAGATAAACGGGAAGCTAATGATTATGCCCCAATACCATACAATACAGCAGTATTACCAGCAGGCTTTTCTAACCAGTATGATGCTTATGGAATTGGTAAAAAAGATAGTTATATATATGATGTCTGGAATTCATATGAAGCATCTTCATATATTGATATTCCAATGGATTATGTGGCATTTGTGAATGCTGAATATTTACAGGTGCCACCAAATGTAACACGATTCTTTCAGAAAAAAAGTATATATATTAATCTTGAAGGAAATGATGTAAATGAAATTGTAGAGCATGTAAAAGATTATTTATCACACAATACCTCTTATACATTAAAGCCTGGGGCAACACCAACGGATGAAGATTTTGTGACATACTTTTTAGGAACCAATAAAAAGGGATATTGCGTACATTATGCCAGTTCTGCGACTTTGATGCTTCGCTATATGGGAATACCAGCACGTTATGTGGAAGGATTCCATGTGGATAAAACAAAGTTTGATGAAGGAAACGAAGCAGCTATCACAGATCGTGAAGCACATGCATGGGTAGAAATTTTTGACATAAACAAAGGCTGGGTACCTGTTGAAGTAACACCTGCTAGTAGCCAGACTTCTACCACAACACCAAAAACAGAGGGCAATGAACAAAATAAGCCACAGAATACACAAAAACAAGAAACACCCAAAGAACAGACGAAGCAGGAAGAGCCTGTAAAAGAAAAAACTGAAGTGGAAAAAACACAAGTAATTCATATGAACTGGAATGTGATCTTGTTTGGCTTTAGTACGATTGTTTTGGCAATCCTGATCTTATTGATTCATAAAATACGCTATCACAGATGGATGAAGGCGATGACACAGCATAATTATAAAGCAGCAGTAAAAGCCTGTGATACATATTATCAAAAATGGATGCCATATGGTATGCATATCTCATCCAGAAGTAAAGATATCATTGATAAAGCTAGATATTCCCAACATGATTTAACACAAAAAGAATATCAGGTTGTGTATTCTGAGATGATGAATGGTGTATACAGAATCTATAAATCTTTGAAGTTTTATCAAAAACTTTATTTGATTTTTATTCTTGGTATAAAGTAAAAAAAACAAAGAGTATTCCGATTGAGCTGGGATACTCTTTTAATAAACAATTTCTTCTTTTAAATACTTTTTCAACATATCGATGCATTTCCTTAATTTAATCTCAATTCTAATATTTACAGGATGCAATTGGGCATATGTAATATTACATTCTTTATCAATTATCAGATAAAACGTCGCAAGCCATTCATCATCAATATTCATGATGACGCTTAATTGATAATGCTTATCCATACATTCTATGCTCACAATCTTTGCGTCAAATAAAAACAAAACAACATCATTAATCTTATCTTTGTTTAGCAACGATGACTTCAGCTTCATAATCTCATCTCTCTTCTGTATTGGACAAGCTTAATCTTAAAATAAGTGTTTTATGATGGAATTTTATATAGATATGAAGCAGATATTAAATCTTTTTGTTTTGTTTCATAAATAGTTGACAAAATCTAATACTATTATAGAGCAATGCACTTCAAAATACAATAAAAATCGGAATATTTTATTCCGTTTTATAGTCTGAATAGAAGGCCTCTTTTATAATGGTTTTATAGGTGGTGAGCGTGTGAGGTTAGATAGGTTAAGAGAATTACGCCAAGATAGAGATATGAGTTGTGCTAAACTTGCACGAGAGTTGGATATTTCAGAAAGAGTATTACGATATTATGAAAATGGAGATCATACAATGCCATTAGAGATTTTGATCAAAATCGCTGATTATTTTCAAGTATCCACAGATTATCTACTTGGCAGAACAAAAAATAAACGTGTATATAAACATGAACCAATGGACCATGATCGATATCTTTCTGAATGATTTACATCATAAGACATTGATTCATCTTAAAATAAGAGCCTGCCCAAAATTATGGACAGACTCATTTTCTTATTGTAGTTTTGATTGTGCTTTTGTTTCAAATTTTTCTTTTACAACCACAAAACGATCGTGACTTGCTTTACCAATTACATCTTTCTCATCCTTTGCGATAATTGAAAAACTTACTTTTTTACGATCTACTGCAGTTATTTCTGCAGTAACACTGACCTTCATACCTGCAGGTGTTGCGGCATCATGTGTCGTATTCATCATCACACCCACACTTGTTTCACCTTCATCTAAAAATGGATTTAAACATTCACAAGCGGTATTTTCCATTAATGCAATCATCATAGGTGTGGCATAAACGTTCACAATGCCACTGCCAACATGGCATGCTAATAAATCATCTGTAACAGTTATCTCCTTTGTAAGAACACTCCCGATTTTTATCTCTTTCATAAACTACCTCCATAAGTCTGTTACATTATATCATAGGAAAAGTTTCGATGTATATGGTGAGAAAAAGAAAATTTAGAAAATAAGATATAGAACAACCCATCATGTGCATACTATAAGAGAATGGAGGTAATAGATATGTTTTTATATAATGAAAAGTTGCCGATTGATGTGAGAATTGATCGACCTGATCCACAAAGCTATTTTCTATTAGATTCAACCTTACATGGTACTCATGTGGGATTGACGCAGGCTATGGTATATATACGACAGGCATTTATGATTCATAATGAAACGTTTTCTAAAATATTGATGCGACTTGCGGCGAAACAGATTACAGATATGGAAATACTTGCTAAACTCATTCATTTAGAACATGGAGAAGATGATCGCTATTATGATGAATCTAATGATGATACGCCAGTTTTTGAATATATTATGAGTGATGAGCGAAAAGCAGAAATCATGAAGGAGCATGAAGTTGAGCATCATGTGAATAATGATTTAACAGCAGCGATGATGCGTGATTTAGAATTTGAAAATATGCGAAAAGAGCTGTATGAAGAATTAGATAAAAAACTAAATGATGAAGGCGCAAAAAAAGTATTCGCTCATTTGATTGATAGTACGATGAAATCAATTGATATTTTAAAAAATACGTTAAATATCTTAACAACCCATACAGAATTGAAAGAATTTGGTGAAGGCGATACCCATGAATCATGGGATTTAGATACCGGAAATTATTTCGATAAACCCAATCCTTATTTCTTGTCCCCTGATAAAAAATAAATGGTCCATGGTCAATGCCAATAAGTTAAGGGTATTGACAACAATG